>JAEAME010000233.1_pt1 | contig 70046 bp, 54 predicted proteins | sample 8958731 | NCBI WGS metagenome assembly JAEAME01 (sample SAMN16933194, study PRJNA681113) | bioreactor sludge metagenome | isolation source: anerobic bioreactor sludge (Control) | place: India:Bengaluru | collected 2018-10-24
CAAAAAAATATTTTAAATTATTTTTAAAAAAGTCTTGACAGGTGTAAAAATATATGTTATTCTTAGTGAGTATTACAGATGTATTTATGGATATCACATGTTTTTAGAGGTCATATAAGTATTTGTTTATATGATTTGTAAAAATATGTGATTTTTTTTAAGTTAGCATTTGGGTATAAAATAATATTAGGAGGTACCTCATGAATAAAGGTATTGTTAAATGGTTTAACGCAGAAAAAGGATTTGGATTTATAACAGTTAATGGTGGAGATGATGTTTTCGTACATTTCTCATCAATTCAAGGTGATGGATACAAGTCATTAGAAGAAGGTCAAGCAGTTAGCTTTGAAATTACTCAAGGTAACAGAGGACCACAAGCTTCTAACGTAACTAGAATATAACTATTAAAAGCTCGAGCATATCGCCCGAGCTTTTTTTATTTATACAATATTTAATTTTTTACTTATCTTTAACCTGAATCTTTAGAACATCATATCCAAGCCTAGTTATCGATTTTTCAACTTCCTCTATTGAAAGCTTTTCAGCATCAAAATCAAACTTAAGCTTGCTTGAATTAAAAAGAACCTTTACACTTTCTTTATCCACACCATTTAATAATTTTGTAGCTCCTTCGATTTTTTGAGCACAGGATGGACAAGTTAATGTATCTAATTGTATAGTAGCCTTTTGCATTTCATACCTCCTCATATATTACATTATAAGGTTTATTATATATAATTTTTAAGTTAAAGCCTTATGTACTCTTATATCCAATAAAGATTATATTAATTATATTACAGTCTAATTATTGTGTCAAATCTATCTTTGTCTTAATTTATAACTAAGCAATCTCATTCCATTGAGAATTACTACTAATATACTTCCTTCATGCACCAACATGCCTATTGACATATTCATCCAATCACTAAAAAACACACTGAAAAGCAGAACTAAAACAACTCCTACAGCTATGATGATATTTTGGAGCATATTTCTTGCAGTCGCTTTTGTTAATCCTAATGCATGAGGTAAACGACTAAAATCAGAATTCATAAGTACAACATCTGAAGTCTCAATTGCTACATCAGTACCACCTCCCATAGCGATTCCAATATGTGCTAAGGCTAGTGATGGACTATCATTAACACCATCACCTACAAAAGCAACAATATGACCTTCTAATTGTAATTTTTTGATATAGGCTGCCTTATCTTCTGGAAGCATGTGTCCATGTGCCTCTGTCAATCCAAGCTCATTTGCTACTCTGTCAACAGTCCCTTGATTATCACCTGAAAGAACCACTAAGTTCTTAACAGCTAATTTCTTCAATTTTTGAAGATCCTCTTTTATACCTGGACGAACTTGATCACGGATACCCATAAGTGATTTTAATTCACCATTAAGTGCTGTAAGAACAAGAGAATTTCCGCTTTTCTCATATTTAGTAATATCATCTTTTACTTTATCATTTAGATGAACATTTTCTTGCTCCATCAATGCAACGTTACCTACTGCAAGCCTCTTTCCATCTACTATAGCAATTATTCCGCCACCTTTTACTACATCTGTTTTTTCAACTTTATGCAGCTTTACATCACCAATATGCTCTACAATAGCTTTGGCTAAAGGATGATCAGATTCTTTTTCTACACTTACTATATATTCCAAAAGCTCTTCAATATCATTTGTATAAAATTCTTTATCAGCTAGCTTTGGATTTCCTATGGTTAAGGTTCCTGTTTTATCAAATACTATCGTATCTACTCTACTAAAATCATTGATAACCTCGCTGCCCTTCAAGAGAACACCATGTCTTGCTCCGTTACCAATACCAGCAACATTTGATACTGGTACTCCGATAACTAATGCACCTGGACATCCTAATACTAGTATTGTAATTGCTAGCTCTATATCTCTAGAAAATATCCATACTATTATAGATAACAGCAATACTACAGGTGTATAGTATTTAGAAAATCTATCAATAAACCTTTCAGCCTCAGATTTTGAATCTTGAGCCTCTTCTACAAGCTCAATAATTCTACCGAAGGTAGTATCTTCTCCTACACGCTCAGCAATAATTTGTAGAGTACCATTTTCTAAAATTGTTCCAGCATAAACGCCTGAATCCTTCTTTTTTCCTACAGGAATAGCTTCACCAGTTATGCTAGCTTCATTAATGTGTCCTTCTCCACTCAAAACTTTACCATCAACCGGGATTTTTGCACCTGTTTTAACAAGAAGAATATCTCCTATATCGACCTCATCAACATCTACTTCTTCAAATTCACCATCATACATTAGCTTCAATGCACTTTCTGGTGCCATTTCAATTAATTCTCTTATTGCAGAGCGTGTTTTGTTCAATGTACGCTGCTCTAAATAAGCTCCAAATAGAAATAAAAAAGTAACAATTGCTGATTCTTCTAGATTTTTTATTAAAAATGCACCAATAACTGCAACAGTTACTAAAACATCAATGCTAACAACCTTGACCTTAAGCGCTTGATATGCTTGTATAATTATAGGTGCGAGACCTAATATAGACGCAACAGCGAAGGCCCAAGTAGCAAAAGCTTCATTTTTAAATCCTAAAGCAGCTGTAAATCCAAAAGCAATTAGAATTCCACTAATTACTACTATATGATTTTTCTTACCTAATATTAATTTTTGCAAATATAACTCACCTTCCTTGCCTGATATAGATAAATTTAAATTTGGTAAGCTTTATCTAGTTCAGCTAGCATATCATAAACAGCTTTATAGCTTTCGCATACATCTCCTGGTACAGTATAATTATCAGTAATATCACGAAGTGTTGAAAATTCTTCATCTAGCTCTGGTTTAGCTGTTCCAGCAGCCTTGATTTTTTCTACTATTAAATCATATGCCTTCTGAACCTCATAAAATTCCGGATGATGAGCTCCATGAACTCTTGCAACTACTGGTACATACTTCTTTAATGTCTGAAGATGTTGTTTTTTAACTTCATTAAAATTTGAATTATTCATAATATTTTCCTCCAATTAATTATTTTTCTATATTAAAACATAAAACGCATACTTTGTATGTTGTAAAAACAACATAACAATATTATATTGAAATTTATCAATATATTGATAACATTATATGTGATATGTTGCTAGTATTTCAACTTTAAACAATATAATACTTATATAATATAATACTTATATTACAAAAAAAGGCACTCCAAATAGGGGTGACTTTATACAACTCATGTAGTGATACACTATAAAATTATTAGTATCATAACGGATTAATCTATATTATACTCATTTATTTTTTTCTTTATAGCGAATACAAATAAGCGTTATAATTACAGCTACAATAAAAGCAATTAAACCTACAAGTATGTAGCTTCCTACTCCTTCAAACAGCATCATTGATCCATATAAGCCTTGAACAATACCACTAGTTCTACCTGTCATAAGTCCAATTATTCCTACAAGTGAAATCAAAAGAAATGTACATAAAGCAGAAAGGCTATTAATCATTTGCTTCCTGTGTTTACACTTTATCTCTTGTATTTGAAGTTTTACTCTTCTTACTCTTTCAGTAGTACCATACAATTCAAACTCCTCCTTAGCAAATACACTAATCAGTATATGATATTTGAATATACTATACATATTACAATACTTTATACTTTACCTATATAGGTACAAAAATATTCAAAAACTACGCAGTTATAATCAAATTTATTTATTAATTTATCGTAACATTACAGTAATTTTCCCTATCAACATAGTAACAACTGGCAATGCATATGCAAAATATTGAACTACACCACCATAAGCGATTAAAAGATTGTATACAGCATGGTATGTTATAGCTGCACACAAAAGTCCACATGTACCCGCCATCTTAAGCCAATTATATTTCCAAACATAGGTTAAGCCATAACTAACTATGAGACCACAGACTATATGCATAGCTCCTGTTCCAATTCCTCTAATAAATGAAAAATAAAGCTCCTCTGCACCACTTTGGGTTAGATAACAAATATTTTCAAAGGTTGCAAAGCTTACAGCTAAGATCATAACAGCTAAATTTATTTTTTGAGGCTTAGGATTGAAAACAAAGAGATAGAATAGTAAGGGCAATAGCTTCATAATTTCTTCTACTACTGGAGCAATTTGTGTTATTACATTAATCGTATCTGTATTATAATACTCTGCAAAAAAAGTATTAAGGTATGCAGATAACAGACTGGCACTCATACCTGCGATACAAAAGCATATAAATTTATAATATTTTTTACCCATACAAATCGCTGTCAATATAAGGGGAGTAGCTATGCATATAAAAATATTTTCAATATATGTCATACTTCCACCACCTTTTTAGTAACTGGAAGTAATGTAATAATTGAAACTGACAACATAAAATCAAACCAAAAATAAGGATTTGTAATTGTATCACTTATCCAAAAACAGGATGCTGTCCATAAACAATATTCTAAAACTATAATACCCAATACTGCAACATGAAAATACTGCATTTTTCTCTCTTTACCACTTTGCTTTCTTGCATAGATAAAACCTCTCAAGGCATAATAGCCAGCAAGCATGGTTGTGCTACACATCAGTAAATTTGATACAACATCTCCAAAGCTTAAATAAAAAATGAGCTGAGGAACACAAAATAAAAAAATTATCAATGCACCAGAGTGACGGAATTTTCTTACTTTCTCACTAGAGGCAGTGTGTTCTAAGCTTACTAAAAACATAAAGCTAGCAAACCATGCAAGCTCAGATACATAAAACACCTGTGGAGAAGTATTAAACAGGATCAGGTATAGAGTCCAATGTAATGTACCAAGCATATAGGTACCATAAAAACAAGCCAGTAAAAAATATGACTGTTTCTGGGTTTTTATTGATATGTTAACTGTATATAGAAAAACAATAAGTACTAATATAAGCTGGCTTAGATTATCAATAATTTCAAGCCTTATCATCCTCATTTTCCTCCTTGTTGTACTGCTTAATAAAATAACACAATAAGGTGACACTTACACCTAAAAATAAAGCTAAGACAATAATTAATACATACGCAATATTTGAAGAAATATTAATATTCCACATTAACAATCCCCTCCTGGCCTAGTTGCTTTCTCAATGAGTTTTTTGCTCTATATATCATATCAGAAACTTGTTTTTCAGTTTTTCCCATAATTGCAGCCGCTTCAGCATGATGCATGTTTTCAAAATATACAAGATATAAAGCCTCCCTATAATTCGGCTTAAGCTGTTCCATACATAAATGCAGGGTGCTGTTTCGTTCATCCTTTTGAATTATTTCTTCTATATGAATTTTGCTTTCTGGCTCGTTTTCCATATCTTCGAAGCCAAAGAATCTATTTAAATGTTTCTTAGAAACAAATCTAAGAGCAAGATTACGCGCAGATTTATAGAGATATGCCTTTAAGCATGCCTCTTGAACTTTTGGTTTTTTTGTAGCAATATAAGCAAAAGCTTCTATCATCAAATCCTCTGCATCTTGTATGTCATTGATATAGCCATGTATATAATAAGTGAGACTGTTACCGTATCGTTCCATAAGCTCAGCCAATCCGCTATCATCTCCATCAAGAAAACGACGATACAATGTTTCATCCGTAATCATGTTAAACACTCAAATCCTTCCCTTATTAATAATATATTTCATTATATAGCAATATTTGCATTTTTTCAAGCAACTTGTTATAAAACTTACCATTTTTAATCATAAGAAAATGCATAATCTAATAATTATACGCTATAAAATATATTGCATAACAAAAAAAGCTTTGCCATCATAATAATAGCAAAGCTTTTTAATTATTTAAATTTAGATTAACCCTATATTCCTTATTTTATTAGGAATTTGTATATCATCGCTGCAGACTCTGCTCTACTTGCATTGTTACGTGGTCTAAAGGTGTTGTCTTCATATCCTGTTATAATACCAAGACGAATTAGCTTTTCAACCTCTTTTTGTGCCCAAGAGCTAATTGAATCACTATCGTTAAATGATATGTCATTTCCATCTTCAGCTCCTAGAGTTCTGCCAATTATTGCAGCTATTTCTTCTCTGCTAATATAATCCCCTGCTGCAAAATAATTTTTACCATTTATACTCTTTCCATTTATCAATCCATTCATAACTGCTGTCTTGATATATGGTAGTACCCAACTAGGTATATCAGCATTATCAGCAAAATTCAAGTCTAAATCTTCAGCTTCACTGATATTTAATTTTTGTGCATTTACTAATAACTTAACAAATTCTGCTCTTGTAATTTTTCCATCTGATTTGTAATTGAATTTTCCCGACTCTTCATATCCATTGATTATACCAAGATAGCTTAGAGCGTATATATAATTATAACCCCAATAATCAGCCTTCAAATCATTAAACACTGGCTGTGTTGGATTATTAACAGCAACATAGATTCCAGGTCTAGAAATATTTGCAGTTATTAATTTATTATCTGCAGACATCTCCCCTCCCATATATACTAAAGCATTAATTGATTCATCATAATAGTATAGGTAAGCCTTACCAGACACAGGTAATGTCAATTGAGCAGGCTTCAATAAATCAGTTGTAAGTCCTATATAGTATGCATTTGATACTGCACTAGCATTAGAAGGAAGATTAACATTGCTAATAATCTGTTCGGTACTATTACAAGCAAATATATCTACGTGTTCCTGATAATAAGGCAATGCTCCTTCTGGTATAAGTAGCATAGCTCCACCATTAGTCTTTATAGTTCCTCCTTTAGTAGACATTGCACTTCCTGCTAACCACGAGTATAAACTTCTAGAATATACTGGAGGATAGTATTTCGCACTTGCTTGTTTTAGTCCTGTTATTTCAATAACTATGCTGTCACTAATAGAAACTGTATCATTTACAAAGAACTCTGATTTAACAACAACTGTTCCTTCATAAATTGCTTTAAGTTCTCCAACTCCATTTATGCTAGCAAATGAACTTCCTTGAATTATTGTATATTTAACTGAAGTATTATCAAGCTTTTCACCTAATTGCTCATTGTTAGAAACATAAGTTGAAAGTAATTGTGTAGTGTTTGTTCCCATTAATTTATATTGTGGTGCTATGGTAATATCCTCAATTTTTGCATAATCATTTAAAATATTAACTTCTTGTACTGTTTGATTTCCAGCTGCATCTCTTGCTTCTACCTTGATTTTCGAAACATACGAATTACCAAAATCAAGCTTAACATTAAATTTACCATCAAGATCTGTCTCATAATTTACATCATTAATTATAACTGAAGTATAAGGATCTGTTACACCTTCAACAGTAATTTTACCATTAGTAGCTACTGCTCCCTCAAGAGGATTTACTATTACTAGTGATGGTGCTTTATTATCATATTCTACAGTATACTCTTCAATTAATCTATCTCCATGTGAATTTGTATAAGTGATTATGAAATAGTTAATTCCTTCTTTGAGGGTAATATTTTCATTATAACTCTTAGTTAAATTTTCTGATGCTTTGAGTACAGAATTATCTCTCTCTATCTTGTAATTAACATCTTTATCACTAGCTCCTGAAATAATGATATCTGGAGTATTAGTAACATATTTATAATATCTATGCTCTATACCCGCATTATCTTTTTCAACGTAAGGTGCTTGAGAAATTTTACTATTCAATGACTTAATCTCAGTGTATACAATTATCTCTTCTGGAGCTAACATCTTCACAGTGCCCGATGCAGCTGTTCCTATTGTTCCATTAGAATTTGTACTAGTTTGAGCCACGTTGTTTCCTATTGCTCTTACTTCAAAGTAATACGTGTTATTGATAGGTGGTGAATCTAATGGGTCTCCATCTAATATTACTTCAAATCTTGCCATTTTTTCTTTAGGCAAATGTGATGGCCATCCAACAAAATCTGGCGCATAATCATCTGGATCATATACATTGTAAATAGAAATTGGTGTAGTTAAATCAGCCACTTCAGTTGCAGAGCTCTTTCTATAAATAAAGTATTGATTCATATCATAATTAGCATCCCATGATATCTTTATTTGGTTGTTTCCAATATCCTCAATCTTTAATCCTGTTGGAGCACCTGGTGTATTAGGATTTGTGATCTCAAGAGGAACAAGTTTATAATCTGAAACTGTATTTTCCTTATCAGTCTTTGCATAAATATAATAACTACCTGTTGGGAGATTTAAAACTTCTGTACTTACAGAGCCTTCTTTACTAGGCTTAGTATTTTCATACAATAGAGTTCCTTTTCCCCATAATCCAGCAGGATTACTAATATCTTCAGCAGTAACATCTTCAGCTTTAACTATATAAAATTTAAACTGATCCGCTTCAGAGTTTAATTTCCAGTTTGCTGTTATTTTATTATTTGTACTACTATAGCTTGCATCAAAATCTTCAATCTCAGCACTTTGCATTGCTGAGTAAGGTAATATTTCCATAGAGCCCTTTGTAATTATTGTCCATTGACCATTTTGTGGTGTTGCTATAGGAATAGTAATCATATACTCATTTGGCAAACCATCAGCTGTTTTATCTATAACTTGTTTAATAGCAACTATATCACATCCATCAGCTAACTCTTCTTTAGTCTTAATTGAACCATCTACATTAAATATATCAGTATTATTTATTGCTTTTATTGTTTGCACCTTACCAGATGGATCAACAATTTTTATACTATCAGAACTTAGATTATTAAACTGTTCTTCACTCATTCTCATAACAATTATTGCGTTACTGTTATTTGTTAGGTTAAGCTCTGTTATATAATCTGTGTCTTCACCTGCATATTGGGTTGTCTGAATAGGTGTATAATTGTAGAAATATTGAGCTAAACAATAACCATCATATTCTTGTATAATTGAATTGTTAGATTTTTGAAGCTCTTCTTTAAGTTCTAAAAACTCTATGTCGTCAGTAGCAAAATAATATCTAATTCCAAAATCAGTACTAAGAATATTTACTGCTCCTGCTACACTATATTCTGTGACTTCTGCCATTACTCCAGCAAGTGTAATTCCTCCAATTATAGGTACAACACCTGGAACTACAATACTTAATCTTGCTCTACCCAAGAAGGATTCGCCATCAAAATACTGCAATACAATTTGTCCTTCGAAAAATCTATAATGTAAAGTTGCATCAATTTTAATACCTGTTTTTTCAATCTCTGGATCCCAGGTTGCCCATACAAATTTTGCATAAACCTCTGCTAAATCCATCATGAATAAATCCGCTTCTGCTTCTCCCTCTAAATGGAATGGAGATATGTTGATTTCTCCTTCTGCAGAAAGAAGATTATATCCTAAGAATTCAATTTTTGTAGTATCTTGAATACCAATACCAACAATAATTGTTATAGGAAATGCTCCAACAAAGGATAAATTCTTGAGTCCTCCTGCTGCTGAAGATATACCAATAGGAACTTCTGGAATAGGTGTTATAGGTACAGGAAAGTCTCCACTTACATATATTTCATCAAATCTTCCCTTTCTCATTCCTATCCTAGCTGTTAAGCCTTGTGAGTCTTCAATTAAGGTACCCATACCAACTGATACCTCTATAACCATATGTTCTTGCCTTGTATTCAACTCTAATGTTGCACTATGTCCTGAAAACAATGACATAACAAACGGCATCTCAAACCCGAATTTTCCTTCAATATCCATTCCCTCTTGATCTATAGTTATTAAATCAACATCAGCATTGCAAAAACCCATTGATATTGTGCTTAAGTCCATAGATTCAGGCATAAAACTATTAGTACCATAGGTTAATGGATTTAGTATGCCCATTGAACCTGTTATATCTATTCCACCCTCTGTAATTGTAACTGTCTCCAGCTCTATAGGAACACTTTGATAAGAAACATCGTATTCAGATATAGATCCTTCAACCTCATATACCATCCTTACAAATACATCATCATCACCAATTTTACTTGTTTCCTCAAACTTGAAACCTTTAGTTGCTATAATAGCTTGTGCAATAGTCCTTTTTCTCTCGTTAACTATATCACACCAAAGAACACCATCAGAAGCTTCTATAGACGCATCCTTAGGATTTGTGTTAATAGTAAGTGTACCATTTGCAAATTTTAATGTATTATTAATTTTTACAGGATTTTGAACAGTAGCATTTACCGATGTATAAGTACCATTCTTATTATCTATAAATTTACCATAAATTTTAATTGTTTTTTCTGGTGTATTTTTTCCATCATCCTTCATGACTATAGGGAATGTTATTTCTCCTACCATCGATGAAGAATATTTTATATCATCAGAAATTGTGATTGCATTTTTAAATGTTTTCTGATCATTTTTATTGTTAGTTGCTTCAGCAACTGATATAAACAAATCGTAATTTCCTAGAGGAATATTATTTGGAATTCCTACGCTTAAAACTGTATCAGATACTTTTTTAAAGGTGTTGAAATCTAATTTATATCTTTTTTCACCCTGTTGAATATAAGCTTCCATTACTTGACCAATAGCACTACCAAATACTTCAAAACCACTTCCATTTACAAAAACTGTTCTTGAAGTATCATCAACAAAGAAAGGAGTCTTTGGGCTTGAACTAAGGAAAATTATTTCTGGTATTGAAGCCTCTTTACCTTCCATAATTAGTGTTTTTGTAATTCTTTGAGTAGGTAAACCTTCAGCTCTCAACAATATTGAATATGCAGATATTGTAAATTTATCTTGAACGGTAGGCTCTATCTTCCACATACTTCTATGGTATGTACCGGCTCGTAGCTCCTTCAATACAATCTTTTGCTCTCCCTCAACTAGTTTCAACTCATCTGGCAATTCTAATTCAATCTGCAAATTGTTAATATTTTTAGAATTATCAAAATTATTGTCTATGTTAAACTCTGCATTTACATAGTCAATAGTATAACCAGTCTTATCAGTTTTCATATTTAACTTATCATTTCCTTGTAAGCTGATTCTATATCCAGGATCATAATCCTTTATTGATGCATCACCAACTCCATAGGCTGTGTCAATTGACTTGGTTTCCCCTATATTAATAGTTACAGGATTCCAATATAGAACAGCACAGCTATCCTTAGCAACATAATCAACAAGAGCAGTTTCAGGATAACTTCCCTCTTCTCCATTATATGGTAGTCCATCTACTGTAATCTTTATTATATCCTTATTTGCATCAACTGTATAATCCCATTTTGTCTGAGAAATATCTCCCCATAATGCAAATTGAAGCTTGTCAGGTTTTGTTAAGCCATCTCCAGATACTAATCCTGATGCTATTATTTGAGGTGTTAAATATTGATCGTATGCAAACCAAAGTGATGGTATTGCATCTCCCACATATTCTTTTTCCTTGTATATAAAGCCCTTACCAGGTATTGTTAATGCCGGAGAATCAACGTCAGCAAGTTTAGTATCTAGTAGCATTCTTATACCAACATCCTTAGCACTATCACTACTATTAATTATATCGTAGGTTACATAAACACTTCCTATGCTTGTTAGCTTTGGATTGTTTACAAGCGCAATTCTTTGAACTACAACTACACCCTTTATCGCCCATGAACTTATTATACTATTTGTATCCGCATCAACATAGGGCTCTGTTACATAATGACTATCTATATTTAAATAACTATAATCATTTCCATATATGAAATCTTCACCATCTATTCTTACAGTAGTATAAGATGTTTCTGGTCCTTCAAATCTATTACCATATAATAGATCCTTATAATCATCTGCTTTTTTATTTGGAAGTCCACTCAATGTTTCTACTATAAATCTTCCAGTTTGCTTATCTGCAGTAAGTCTTAATACTCCATTATCAATTTGAACTACTGGAGTACCCCATTCCTTGTATTTATCATCGCTACTTGGCGCAGGAGCAGGAGCTGCATAAGCAGTATACACAAGAAGATTTGAAGTTATCATCAATATGCTTAATAGTAAAGCTATTGACTTTTTGAATATATTATTCATTTTTCCACCACCTATCTCAAGTTTTCAAAGGGCGGACTAGCCGCCCGTTTAATTATTTAAATTCAAGCGTAATTATTCTTGTGTTTCTTTCCTGATCTTGTACATAGAATGTATATTTTCCCTTTTCGGCTGTGAATGTTCCAAGCTTTGACAAGTAGCTACCATTTTTCTTAAAGTAAGCATTATCAAATCCATCGCCCTTCGCATACTTAGTTATATACTTTCCTTCTATACCAACTATTTCAACATACACTATTCCTGATTCAGACAATGTTATTTGATGAACATCGCTGCTCTTTAAATCTATAACATTATCTTGAATGATTGCAACTGCTGAATTAATATTCAGTACTTTTACAGTTCTTGATTTCGTGCTGCTATTTCCTGCAGTATCGCTTACTGTATAAACAACTTCATATTCTCCTTCTACTAATGTGTTAACATTGCTACTAGCTTTAATAGCTGTAGTAATATTTCCATCTCTGTTATCAAGTGCAGTCGCTCCCTTGTCATAATAGTTATCTCCTACCTTAACAAAAACAGTAGCTCTTCCACTAATGCTAATCTCAGGTGCTCTTTTATCAATATTGTTAATTGGAACTATTACAGAGCCTGTGTTGCCGTATTTATTCATTACAGTAAAATTAAAGTTTCCATTTTCAGTTACTGTATATGTTCCTACCCTATCATCTCCTGAATCAATCAATGGTATAGTAGTTGTTCCGTACTTAAGTTTCGCATTTTCTTTTAATGCAACTCCATTAAGAACAGTAAAATTTATTACTACATCTTGATTTGTTACATCAGTATCATATGAAACTTTAACTACAGGAACATTCTTATCAATCCAAGTAACATTTGCAACTAACTTTCCTTCTATAGGATCATCAGTTTGAATTTCTCTATAATTAAAATCCTTTGTTCCATTTTCTTTAAATACATAAGTAGGAGAAGCTTCTCTTTCAAAATCATTACCTTCTTCATCCTGAACTATATCAAATCTCTTTATAGATTTGTTAGCTGACATAGAAACCACAACATCTCTATTAGTATAGTGAGTTGTACTATAATTTAATTGAGTAAGTAATGAAGTCCTGTCTATCTCATCGATAATAAGGTTATAATGCAAAGTGTTACCTAAAGTATCTTCGAAAACCAACATTCTTCTTAATACTGGAGTAAAACCTTGTTCATTATATGCATATGTGAATGTATATGAATAACCCTCAGTTGATGATGGTTCAGTTATTACAAATCCAGAAGCATCACTTAATTTAACTGGTCTATCAGATTTAGGGAACATTATTTCTACAATCATATTATTCTTAGTCTTATAACCCTTAGCGATACTTGCTCCTTTTTCACCATCATCCACAATACCGTCAGAATCAAAATCATACCATATGTACTTATCAACTTTAGGAGTTGGGCACTTCTTGTCTATCCAATCCACTGTTGCAGTATACACCTTTACCTTCCCTGCAGCCTCATTATCTCTAAAGGCAATACTATAGCTTCCATTTTTATCAAATATTACACTCTTTGATGCATCATTGCTTAATACAGTGTTTGTATCACCAACGGTTGCTGTTACATTTTGGATAGTTAAAGCTGGTCCTTCAGGGCTATAATTAATGCTAGTTGCTACTCCCTCTGTACTTTCAGGAACATAGTTATGAACAATATTTGTAGCATTAACTGTATAATTTTCTAATTTTGTATTATTAGTAAATGTTATGTCAAAGCTATATATAGCGCTTCTAGTTACTACAGCTGTTGCTACAACATTTTTCTTATCGTTATCTACTACAATGCTGCTAATAACACCATATTTATCATTTATCACAGATCCGTATGGCATAGTAATTTTTGCACTAACACTTGTAACTTTTCCATCTACTAAAATAGGCGTAAGCTCCTGACTCACATCAGTTGTGCTATATGCAATGCCTGATACCTCAACTTCCTTTGTATAGATATATTTATTTATAGTATCTGTATAAACTAATAGATATTTTCCATTTTCAAAGATTGTTGTCTTACCATCACTATTAAATGTGTACTTATTCCCATCAGCTTGATATAATGAATATTTTAAATAATCAGCTTTATTAGTTAAAGTAATTGTTCTATTTTCACGTGTAGTAGTTAGATTAACAGGAGTTAATTCACCAATACGATTAGACTTAACCTCAACTGCTGTAAAGCCGTTTATTGATACCTTGCAATTAATTGCTCCACCACTTGTTACAGTACTTGGTATGAAACCAATAATTTCATCATTAGATATTTTATAAACATTGTTTACACCAATAGCTGTGCCAGAAGAAGCCCCACTGTATAAATCAAAGACATCTATCTTATTAATAGAATTTAGATGTAGTAGGTCAGCAACTTTAACTCTAATCATAACATTTTCTTGAGCTCCATCCTGAACTCCTAGATATCCATTTTCTGCTTCACCAATTCTTACTGTTGCTCCAGTTAATTCCGTTAAAGAAGCTGGATCAGGATCCTGAAGCTTAACTTCATAGGATTTATAGATAATGTTTCCTTTTTTTACATACAGATAATTTCTGTTATATACTAAACTTTTCTTTACTGCAGTAATAAAATTCTCTCCAGATACATCACTAACACCATTACTTGGATTCCACAAACTAGGAATAATGTATGGATTATGTGACCAAGAGTATTGTACTTCAGCATCAGACTTAACATTTACTCCAGTATAACTACCTTCATCACCAAGCATAGTAATAGAAACAAAATGCTTAGGTAATACTCGTTCTATACCTGATGTTGAAATAGTCTTAATTGTAGTTGATTTACTTGAGTTTATGATTTCAGCCTTATCTAAAATATATGTTCCATCTTCGCCGTTTGTATCAATCAAGTCTATATATGGAGCATTTACATATGCTAAGTTAGTTGTACCTTCCCCTTTTATGAAACTGATATCATAAACTTTATTAATTACTTTATCTCCATTCTTCCAAACAAGCTTAATTTTATCAGCTTTGTCTAATTCTGAAATCATATGAAGCTTATCATCAACAGCTACAAAGATATTATCGTCACTTAAGCCTTCATCACTTACAGTAATTTCAAATCTTTTTTCATTAATGTTTTCGTTTAATACGTAGAAAGGACCAAAACTATTTTCTATGAACTTACCTGCGATGTTTTCTGCATACACAACAAGGAAGTATGGTTTATATAAAACACTATCACCAGTTATAGAAGGAATGTCCTTTGGATTAATTACTACTTTATTTTTATTTATTATTGTTACTGGTGTTCCCGATATATTATCATCATCTATAATTAGAGATGAGTCTGCACTTTCAACCCATGCATAATGCACCCTTTTCAACTCAACTATAGACTCATCTACGTCAATGTTAATTATTGGATCTGTAGCAGAATTGAATTCAGTTGCTGTCATATATTTATTGATCAAATCAGCACTACCTGTTTTTCTTACACTTGGAGGCAGATTAGATTTTTTGATGACAGTAACATTGTTATTATACACCTCTACCCTATTACTGCTAGTATACTTTAAGTGCACTCTTTTCTCACCAGCTGCTTTAATAAAAGCATCTCCTGCCTTCTCCATATTAGTAAGAGAAGCTCTAAAGCTTGCTGTCATTAAATTTGAATCTTTTACACTTTGTTCAAATTCAGATCTAAAAAAAGCTTTATCAGTAGAACCCCAATCTTCTTTTGGGATAACTGCATCCTCTGCAATAGAATAAATACTTATTTTACTATCTCCAGTTGCTTCATCCTTATCTGTAAACTTAATTATATCTCCACTAACAAATTCTATTTGAAAATCGTTAATGTTATTACTTACTAATGAATTTTTTGAATAAGTAATTGTAAAATCAAGATTTTTTGTTGCTTGATTGTATAGGATATTTGATACACCTATAATTGGATTTTCTATTTTTATAGGTAATTCCCTAACAGTTACATCACCCTTGCTAGAATAAAGTCCCACTGTAAGAGTATACTCTCCAGTTTTATTCACAATTGGTGTAATTGGTATATTATAAATCCCTGTATCATTTTTATTAAATGAGCCTTGAGCTAGATAAGATGAACTCTTATTAGCACCAATACCTTCACTAATAAAAAATTTTAAGCTAACAAGCTCTGTATTATTTATCACATCAAATCCAATATCATTTTTATGGTTTCCATAGTAATTATAGTGTGTAATATCATTAATCAATGTTCCCTGTCCTGTACAGTCACAACCTCTATTAACAAAATTACCAGCTACTGGATTGCTATTTAGCTTAAAGAAACCTACATTTCCAGATGGATCTAAAGATTCTCTATCCATATAATCACTTGCCATTGAACCAGTTCTAACCTGTGCACTGTTTGTTGTATCATCCTTGATCTTTGGTATGATATATAAATAACCGCCATCTTTATATACAGGTGCAAGATATGAACCACCAACTTCATCTATTTTTGATTCAACTGGTACGCTTATAGCTTCAGTTTCACTAGAGTTTGATTTAAATTTAACCTGATTCCAGCCATTTGCTTCGCTAATATCAGTTTGTGTTAATATACTATCATCATATACTCCGCTCCATTTGTAATATATAACTGTATCATTAGCTATATAATTTGAATTCAAGCTTGATTTAAAATACATATTAGTAAGAGCCTTTGTTGTACCAACTCCTACATCGCTAGCTGATACATTAAGCATTGGATTATCACTATTTTTTAATGAAAATCTCAAAGCTTCACTATTTGATATTAAAAACAATCTCTTGGTAAGAGTACTATTATTGTATTGTTGCCTACTAACATTAGTTTCATTTACCATATCAGAAGCTGTAATAACAATAGTAAACACATCAGAATATTTTGTTGTATTCAAAATAGTGAACACACTTTCCTTTGGAACAGCTCCCACAGGAGTTGTTTTAGGATAATTAACTACAGTTGTAGAGTTTGTTATACCATTTAAACTCATATCATATTTAACTAATGATAAGCCAAACTCATCTGACACTTTGAAAGTGTTTGCTGCACTTGTATTTTCTATTGTTGGAGCTTTAACATCAATTCTCTTTTGAATATCTACAATTCTAAAAAAACTATTCTTAAATGTATCCTCTGCAACAAAATTTGTTATCCTCATTGAAGTAAAGTGTTTGAAGATACCCCTATTTTGAAGATCCTCTACATTAACCCTAAATTTATATGTCATATCTCCATTAGAGTAATTTGTATTATATTTACCACCTACTTGAATAAGATTAGTTTGTGCTTGAGTTCCATCTGTAGCATAAAGAGTAACATTCATTTGATTTGGAAATGTACAATCTTCACTCATTGTAATATATATATTTGGTTCTTGAGCATTAGTATTTTGTTTAATTACCTCTGCATCTGGCGATAGCTGTAAAGGTGAGTTGTTACTAAAATTCCAATCATTTGTAGCACTAACAACCCATGGTGCTGTTAAATCAGAAAGACTTCCTTGTATATAACGAAGATTAAAATCTAGTTCTTTGTTAAAAAGTCCTCCTGACCTTTTTCCATAAGCAGCAAATATTATATAAGCTGTATCACTTCTCACACCTGTTTGCATTTCATTATTAATCCAATCTGAAACGTCATGTGCTGCACCCCAATGAGTAGCTACTTCATTACCGTTTCTGTTATAAAGGCTTACAAAAGGTTGTCCATAGTCACTATCACCTTTGTAGTTATCATATCCAATTTTATTGATTGCAACTAATTGACTCTTAAGTGACGAACCAAGCATATTATGAGCCTCAAGATCCACAGCAAAACCCATTGAAGCGTTGTCTGTTTCACCTGGATATACAGTTCTCATTTTGTCAACGGTTTTATAACCCCAGTCTCCAGCTCCAGTCTTATTTGCTGGATTTCTATATACTGGTCCATTGTCATTAGGTATCTGATTGTATCCTCCATTGTAATCATACACAGCAGTATAACGTCCACCACCACTGTAATTTAGCCTTGTTTTAACTAAACTCTTTACACCTGGTGCTGCATATGCAACATTAACAGGAATCATTGTTACTATCATGAAAACAACAATTAACAACGAAATTATTCTCTTCACATTTTTCCTTATTTCCATTTTTTCACCTCTCTTTTTTATTATTCTAGCAAAATAGTTTTGTATTGTATCAATTGACAATTTAATTCTTTCCCTCCCTCTAAATTTAACTTGTCATAAACCTCAGACTATAAATATATATAATTATTACTTTATCACTCCTTTTAAATAAACATTGTTTTCTATATCAATTGCTATAAAATAGCTATTTGATGCTTTGATATATTTTATGTTTTTTAGATCATTAGTTCCACAAACATTGTATAGATTTCTTCCCTTAACACTTACAGTTCCATCAGATTTAAGTCCTACAACAAAACCATCCCCAATTGACACTTGAATTATATCTTTCCAATCACTTAGATTGCATTGTCCATATAAATTATCTCCTACTGTAAACACATTGCCACCTTTATCTATAGCTACAGTATTTTTAGTATTTGCATTGATAAAAACTATGTCCTTCCAATCACTTGTATCCATTTGGCCATAAAGATTATAACCGATGTTAATGACCTTTCCATCATTTGTCAAAGCAGAAAGATGATGTGCCCCTGTTGAAATCTGTTTGATATTTGTCAAACTCTTATAATCTAAATTTTTTAAATAATCAGTTACCAGTACGTTTCCCTTCTCTGTAAGAGCAGCTGTGAAGTTTTCAGACAATGACAACTCATTTACTGTTCCCCAGCCCTTGAACACATTTTTATTAAACAAGTTGTACCCAGTAGCCATTGGAAGTCCTAAATTGTTTATTGCAGCTGTATTATCATTTCCAGCATATGCATTCACAATATTATCCCATTTTGATGTGAAGTACTTATCTGCGTCTTTCCCAATAAATTCGATCCTTCCATTGTTAACATATACAGCATGACTCCTGCCTGCTGAGATATTATTAATACTAGATTTAATTAGCTCTGCTTTAAAATCTTCTGCCTTAGAAGTATCAACTTTAGAAACATCACTAATATTTCCTGCATATGCCATTGGAGATAAGTTATCTTTCTGTAATTTATTGAGATACTCTATTGCTCCTTTTATATTTGCAGCACCATAGCCAGTACCCTTAGCATTTAGCGGTATTGCTGTATCAAACAAGGCATAGATGATATGCTGAGAATTAATCTCTGGAAATCGAGATATAAGCTCAGCAACAATTCCTGATAGTGCTCCAGCAGAAAAAGACGTTCCACTCTTCTCCGAGTATGAAGCGCCATCTGCCAAAAGCATTTTTCCCTCAAGGAGCAAATCAACATCATTATTACTATTTGAAAATTGACTCCTATAATATATGTTATCCTTTTGATAATATGAGCCTGCAGAAATTACTCCTTCATAAGCAGCAGGAAATGAATATTTATCGAGCCCTGAGTTACCAGCTGCAGCTATAAAAACAACACCCTTTTCTAAACCATACCTTATTTTCTCATAGACATAAATGTTGGAAGCATAGGATGAAAAACTCATGTTAATAACCTTCGCACCACTATCGATTGCATACTCAATGGCACTAGCTAATAAATATCCTCCATCCACCTGAATATCCAATACGTTTACTTCTACAGGTAAAATCATTATATGGTTATTTTCTCCTATCTCATTTGCAGTAATTGATGCATATTTTAAGACAGCTGCTGCAACTGATGTACCATGCTGCTGAGTACTTTCCTCAAGTACAAATTCTTTGCTTTCTAAACAGCTGTCCTTCAAAAATTCATGAGATACATTTACCTTGCTGTCAATAACAGCAACAATCACCTTATCGACATCATTAAGATAAGAACTCTTTTCACTTGTGTTGATAATTGTTTCTTCGTTTACTCCAGTTAAAATAAGTAAGCAAATCGATATAATTGCTAAGTTTTTTATCATGATCTCACCCTAATAATTCCTAAAATTAATATTTCCTGAGCAATCCTAGCCCCAATACTTAACCAAGACTGCAAATTTTAATTTATTCTGCAGTTATAGTCATAATAAACCTTACAAATATATAGGTACATAAAATAAAAAAACTACGCAGATTATATACAAAATAAAATGCTAAGTTTTTGTAACATTTTTATTTCAAACAACATAAATTTTAAGGTGTAAAAAATAAGATGTGGATCTTTAAAGACCCACATTTTATTTTTATATTTTAAATTTATTATTACTTTCTTACTCTACAACGCTCTGATAAAATCGTTGAAGAATTGCTGCAACCTGCGCACGAGTAGATCTGCTAGAAGGCATTAGATTGTTATTATTACCTTGTATAAGACCAATATTTACTGACCAGTTTATAGCTTTGAGTGCATAAGCAGTGATGTTTTCATAATCTGCAAATTCTCGTAATGCCATGCCTCCTTGTGTAGTATCATATCCCTTATACTGTGCATAACGATACAAGATCGTTGCCATTTGCTCACGAGTAATGCTATTCATTGGATCTGTTCCATCAGAAATACCATTTTCAATTGCCCAAGCACGAGCTTCATCCATATTTGCAGAAAATTTTCCATCCATACGAGCTAAGACCATCCAAATCATTTGACGAGTCATAGCAATATCCGGACTAAAGCTTGTACTAGATGTCCCAGCAAATAAATTATTATTATAAGTATATGCTACATTACTATAATACCAAACATTTACTGGTATATCTTTAAATGGATAGTTTACTATCAGATACTGACTAAGATGTTCAGTTACAAATTCTATCTTTCCATCTTTATAACTACATGCTTTTGCTTCTATTTTACCATTATCATCAATAAACCACACCGCTATGCTATCAGCATTCTCACCTATTTTTAAATCATATGGAACGGATACTCTTATATTACCATTACCAAAGGTTTTAATGTTATTTCCATTTATATAAATATTAACATCCACAGCAACAGCTGCATTAGCTTGTGATCCAAGCATCTCTATTTGAATATCACTTAGCTTTTTATTATCAATTTTCTCTAAAGATACCTTAAGCTCACCATTAGCTAATGTGTTGATTAACACTTCTCTATCTAAGCTTATAGTGCCACTTGATAATTTAATTGAAATACTATCAAATTCAACAATGTTATTTAATACTGTTATAATTTGATCCGGTATAATTACAACATTAACATCTAATGAAGATAAATCAATTATCATATTAGTAATTCTACCATTACTAGAACTTAAATCTTGAAGCTGCTTATCAGTTATATTGATTGTAACAACATTATCTTTAATCGAAACTGCTACATTAATTTCGCCTTCGTCAGTGGCAATTGTTGCGATGATTTTCGGAGCAGTCTCACTATCATCAGAAGGTGGAATAATAGGATCTGAAGGTTCATTAGGCTTTGGTACAGGGCTAATATTTACTGTGATATCTGGTAAATTTCCTAGCTTATAATTATAAGCAGCTGTACCTGTAAGATTTGGTTTTATAATTATTACAGGTTTATTACTTCCGACATCAGCATTTTCCATCGTTCCTTCAGTTAATAAACATTCAACATCATCATTAGCAACAATACCGTTCAAAGTACCACCGACTAAAGCAACATAATTTGTTCCATCATAGATTCTATCTACAGCATCTAAACCTGTAACTGTTAGAATTCTAGGACTTATTGTAAAACTAGCTAAACCATTATAAATCACAGTATCGCTATAACAATGAACAGTAAACGTATAATCACCTGCCTCAGTAGGTTTGCTTGTATCACTTAAATATTTTACTCCTGCTGCAGTAATACCGCTATATGTTACAGAAACTCCTACAGCTCCATCAGGTAAAACATAATTTGGTTCAGCAGGTGTATCTCCATAAATCCAACCAGAATATGTTACTTCAATAATCTGATTATTTTTATCTGTCAAGTTGATAATTATATTAATAGTAGATTCACTATAATTATCAGAGTTTATTTTTACTGTCAAGCTTACAGAATCACCTGCACTATTGCCATCTGCTAAAACATATTTAACAGTACCATCAGCTTCAACTGACCATTCAGAAATAATACTTGTTATACCATTTTCTATACCCTTAGTATAGCTTATATTACCTGCGTCTTCAAGCATCAATCCACTTACAGATATCATTTGCTCGCCATTAAGACTATATATATGACTAACAGCTTTATCTAATAGTGTTACAGCTTCTGCTTTATATATATTAACTGTTGTTTCAAATGTATTTGAATTCAATGTATAATTCTTATTTATCATATTTACAGTAGCTGTAAGTGTCTTTCCATCCCCTGCATTAGCATTTGTCATTGTGCCATACACACTGTAATCTATTCCCTTGTCTAAGCTTACCCCATTAAAGTTAACTTCAGTAATTGTTACAGAAGTATCATCCTTGATATATTCTCTATTTTGTGCAGTTACATTTTCAATAGTAAGTGTTGCAGGATTTATAGTCAACACCATATCCGTACTATCAGCTGCTGCATAGTTTCCACTAGCTGTCATGTGAGCTTTAATTAACCATGTTCCTGCATTAACTGGAAGACCTAAGCTATAATCATCAACACTTCCTTGTTCCTTAAACATATAAGCGATTGTACCCTCATATGGCTCATTATTTATTTGTGAAACTGTAGGAGCTGTTATTACAGCCTCATTTCCTGTATATATAACAGTTTGTGTTTCATTTTCCCATAAAAACTGTGTAGAAGCATTTTCTATAGAAAAGCTTTGAGTAGGCTTAACATCAGGGAGTTTATAGTTATCCTTATCTGTACCTTCTAAAGCGTCTGCAGTAGCAATGTATCCATTACCAACATTTGTTTGTCCTCCGATAACAGTTACAGTTACTGTGTCATCTCCAACTTTGTTGGAAATACTTGCATTAGGCGCTAGTATGCTTCCATTATAAGCAAGTACAGTATCACTCCAAATTATATCTACCACTCTTTGTAACACTGTAAAAGTTCCAGATTCGACAACGATATTAGTAAACTGATTGTCGTTACTGTTAAATAGAAGCTGATAACTGTATTCTCCTACGCTTGGTATTGTAGAACCAATCATATCAGCATAATCTTCAGTTCCAGTTTTAAGCTGTATTCGATAACTACCAGATACAGTATTACTGTTTAGACTGGCAGAGTATTTACTACTATCAAGTTGAATAATATCATCCCATTGTTCACCATAAGTTGCTGTGTCTTTTATTGTTATACCATCACCTGTGAATTCTAAACCAATTACTGTTAAATTGATGGTTCCTGTAATTATACCGCTATAATTTCCATTAGCAGCATATGAATAGTTTAATATAACAGTATCATTCTTAGCTAAGGTCTTTAGATAATCAACAGCCTCTACATAACTTTTATTAGTCTCTAAGTTCCAGCTATAACTCAATGTTCCTGTTACTGAGTTAAAAGTTGGTTCAGTAAAGCTCCCAATATTTTCTATTACATTCTGGCTTGATTCTGCTAAAGTCTCTGTAACATTTTTAGGATTAACTGTAACTGTATAAGTAAATGCTTTAGCACGGTTATTCGTTCCCTCTGCAACAGAAACTGTTATTGTAGAGCTTCCTATATTTTTAATTGTCAAGGTTCCATTTGCATCAACTGAAGCTACATCAGTATTGCTGCTTTGGAAGGAAATATTTCCATCTCCTGTTTTTAGAGAATTACTCCATATAACATTTTCATCTCCATAACTTACTATCATATTACTAATTTCTAAATTGAATACAGGTTCAGGCTTAAGCATGCAAGTAACTTTAGTACGAGGACTTTCTGCCTTGTTTTCTTCCTGTGCAGCAATATAATAATCTGTGCTCTCAGCTGTTGGAGCACTGAACAAGGTAACATTTAGTAAATTACCACTCTGACTAACAGTACCCATCAGCTTACCAGCAGTAGCAGCATTATAGATATAATATACTGTATTAACTGTTGGTTCTGTTAAAAGCGTAAAAAATGCACTTTTAGGCGATGAGCCCTTAATTATAGATATATTTCCATCATCTGCTAATATAGGAGCATCTGTTAGTGTTGCATTTGCACCAACTATTACATTGATATCTGAATTTACTACTGTATTAGCAGTGAATTCTTTAGAATCATAAGTAAGTACTCTGTTTGCAACAGAATTAGGAATTACAACATTACCATTAGCATTTGAATAAGCATAAACCGTATCAACACTATCACCACTGAAGGTTACACGATATGTAGGTTTCAAAGAACCTCTAACCAACATAGGATAATCTACATCTTGAGTCCAAATTCCTCTATGTGTTGTAGTAATATCTCCACCATCAAAATTTAATTTCCAAGCTATTTCTCCACTGACAAGCTGCTCTTCAGGAGTATTAATTGGATTATTAAGATAATTTTTAACTATATTATAGTAAGTATTATTTAAAACTCCTCCTGGACCTTTTATATTTTCTTTAGTAACACCAAAACTGTTATTCACTGTGCTTCCGATATTACCAGGATATAAAAATAAGTAGGTACCATCAAATTCTTTAACTTCATTAAAACTTCCAAGGAAATAAGAATCTGTAATATGACAAGTTGAGCTGCTTGATGTATTATAATGACCACCAGAACCACACAAGCCTCCACAACGTCCATTTCGTTCCATTAATACGTCTTTACCTACCCAACAACGATCAATATAGGCACGCAAACCACTGATTTTTTCTGTATAACCTATTATAGCACCAAGATATCTATATACATATGTACTACCTGTAACTGTAAAATAACCACTCTCAATGCCCAAACACTTTACGGTTGCATTATTTCCTGCCCTTCCAATAAGACCTGAATACATATAAGAGGAAATATTAATATTTCTCAATACATGAAAGTTTCCATCTAAAGTTCCTGTGTAAGGTACTTCGTATCCTATAGGAGTGCTAATAATATTTTTAAAATCAATATCATTCATTACAAGGAAATTAGCACCTGGATTACTAGTTTGCACTAAAGTAGAAGCTCTTTGAAAATCAGCAGGACTATATAGCGGGTAGTAGCCTATATATTTACTATCAAGTCCCATATCTAAGCATTCTTCTTCAGTAAGTGATTGCCAGCCAAAAGCATAAAGTGTAGTCACTGAAGAAGGAATTAAGTCTCCTAAAACATATGTAGTGCCTGAACCATCTTGAGCAGTATTAAAGCCAATCATACTTTCTTTTGCCTGAGAAGGACGTGCTGAAATAGTATAATTATCTGTAGAAGATGTTGTAAAAACACATTTTATAGAGCTAACTTCTGGATCAACAGCATATTTTCCAAAGTTTAATGTCACCACGTGAATCTGATTCTGATTTGTAATTCTTGTATTCGTGTTTACCTTATGTTCATTTAACAATTCTATTACTAAACGAGCACCATATTGAGTACTAAAACTCATACCTTTAGTTACCGCACCAGATGCATCAGTATAATACGAATCTTCAGCTTTTGCAGATCTCAAATCAACATAATTTTTATCCCAACAGTACTCACCATTTTCATTTATTACTGCTGCAGCTAAACCTAACTTAGTATAAAGCTGAGTACGATCATTCCAAGGTTGATTAGTTTGATAAAAACCATTTCCACTCATTTTTGGATTGATTATAGCTGAGTTTGAGCTATTGTACAAAGCATAGCTACCAGCTGTTGGTATACGCAAAATTTGGGCATAGGACATATTGCTATTTAAACTCACTCCATCATTACTTCCCATAAGTTTATAACCATTTGTTGTACTAACATAGTTTAACCAAGCATATGGATGTGCTTCCTTACTTATAAACATTTCACGAGTGATAGTATCTCTTAAAGTTACCTTATTAAGATAACCATCACTCCATTTGTCATGGCGACTGTTTATTGTACCGCCATAAATAAATTGAGTGAAATTATGATTTGCTCCTAAGTTTGTACCAACATTACCTGTATAAAGATAGTATGTTTCTCCAACAGTTAAGTTACTCCAGCGTTCATTTGAGTAAGAAGCAACAACAGCTGATACATCTGTACCTATTATGCTATCTAATTCAAGAGTTTTATTTGGATCAGAAGCATCCATCCAATTTTTAAACGTCATCTCTATGCTTTTTGAACCATTAGTGTCCAAACTATACGTGTATACAGATGGTTCACCAGTTAGAACCTCACTTAGCTTTGCTCCTCGCTTTACAAAGTAACGTAATATCATATCATTTTCAGACACACTATTTAATTCAGATACACTGCCTTTTTCTCCAAATGTTAATCCACTATCTAGTGCACTATACACAGCTAGTGACACTAAATCGTAATTATATAACTTACTAGTATCAAAATTATTTTCAGTCAAGATTTTTGCCGTTTTATAGTATAAATCTACACTTGTACCATTTGGAACTTCAGTAGTACTTATAGAACCATCACTCATATTAACAGTTTGTTCTATTCCATCCTTGATATAACGAATTGAAAAATCATTGGTTTGTAGAACATTATCTATTGATACGATTATCCCAACATCAGCAATAGACATTGTATCTAAAAGAACAGAATCAGTAGCTGCCCAAGAGGTTTCATAGCTTTTACCCTGATGTGCTGTAAGATTTTTTACATATACATTGTATGTACCAATTTCTTTTGGAACTGTCTGAGTCAACTCATATGTAGTTGTACCGGTCCCTTCATACCATATTTCGTAGGAAAGCTCCGGATTGGATTTTTTTGCTTCCTCTAAAACAGGAATTTTAGCAGAAATTAAATTACCTGTATAACTGTTTGTTGTATTTCTAATAATTGCTTGCTCAGGAGTCAACGGACCAGTATACCAAAGCTGTGCTTTTGCTGTAGAATTTTTAAGTTGTCCGGGATAAATATTACTACTATCGAATGAAACAAAGTAAATACCATAAGGCTCTTTACTAACATCAGTAACTACATTTCCACTAGCATTTTTATATGTCAAAACAACTTTCTGCTGTAGTTCTGACTTCATATTTGGAAATACTCTGTCAATATCAGCAGTTTCATAACTATCATACCACTTAACCAAATCAGTTGTTAAATTAAACTTAGGAACAAATGTGTTACCCATTTGTGCTGATGTATCAACAACAATATATGGAATTTTATCGCCATCAAAGCTTATAGTTATTCCTTTACTTGGAACAGTGAATTTCGTGCCTGCTTTCTTAGGATTAACGCCATAATCTGTTCCATCCTTAGTATACTTAACCTTATAGGTGTCTACAAAAGTATCGTAATATGTATCATTATAACTTGCAGAATGATCCTGAGTATTTTCAGTATAAAGTGGCAAAGTTATTTCATCCCCAGTATTTACAAGCTCTGTATGGTTCCAGTAAATGACCTGTGTTTTACCCTGTCCTAAATAGGCTTCATATCCTATAGGAAGATATGGTCTAGTTGTACTACGTTCAAGATTACGATTATGATAAGTACCATTGTTTGATGATACAATATCCTTATATGAATTAAATTCAGATATATTAAGAGAAGAAACCTTCTTTATATTATTAGTCTGAAGATCATACATACCATCAGTTTTCCCTGTAGTATACTGAACAGTATCAACTGTGCCTATATAATCACCTTCTTTGATGCTTGCTCCAATCAAGTAAAGATTATTATCAGCATTATCTGGACTTCCATCTTTTTTCAAGCATGATATCTCGTCTACAAGATTATTTTTAGCTGTTCCATATCTCATAAACCCAATCATAATACCTGCTTCGTAGCTTTCTACACCCTTGGATATGTTGTTCACGGTATAAGTTGAAAATTGTGATACATTACCTTTTTCTATAAATTTCAAGCCTATAACAGAACATCCATTTATAAGACCAGTCTCTACAATTGATGCTAAAGCTCCAAACTGAACCATTGTAGTACTAACTTCAACAGTACAATCAATGACACTACAATTACGAATATAACCGCGAGTAGAGTTAACTGCAGTGATAAATGACATTCGATTATAAATTGTGCTATCATACCAATCGAGACCCCATGAGCCTCCACCAACCTCATTATAAAGCTGAATAGTAGCGTTTTTTATTTGTACAGAGTTAATTAAACCTTTATTCATTGCACATATAAAACCAAATTCCTGTTGATAAGTTGGTTGATTTGCATCTCCAAAATAATTTACTTTAGCTTTACCATTAGTTGTAGGAATATATTTGACTGGACTGTCAATAATTAAGTTTGTCAACGTTCCTCCCATATTATTGCCAACCAAGGTACCAACATAATTTGAAATTGTATGACCTTCACCTTCAAGATAGCTAGTCAATTCGCTAATACCTGTAGTGCTGCCATTAAAATTCAAATTGCTTTTTAGTATAAAATAATGAGTACCATAAGAGCTGTCTAAATATGCAAATTGTGATGTACTGCTTATCTCATATGGTGTCTCGTAGCTACCATCCTGTCCGCTACTAAAAGCACCTGACGGAATAGTTTTTGTTGGTTCTGCTGCAAATGTAGACATAGGTAATAAACTCATTACCATACATACACATAGCAGTATACTTAAAACTCTTTTTTTCATATTGTTTCTCCTTGTATAATGTTTGAACGATTATTAATTAAACATTTAATGAATCTGTTATATATCATAAATGATGCAGGCACTATGAGGCCTGCATCAAGAAATGTATTAGTCAGCTAATTTGCGATATAAGAATGTTACAATATCTGCACGTAAGCAAGGTTCATCTGGGCTAAAGCTTGTTTTTGAAGTGCCATTTGTTATACCATTTTCAACTGCCCACAGTATTGCTTCATAATAATATGCTGCTTTATTAAGATCCTTAAATGGATTTTCGTAGCTTGCTGCAGGTTTACCATCTAAACGCCATAGGAAGCTTACTACTTGTCCACGACTCACCTTGTTTTCAGGTGAAAATGTTGTAGCACTTGTTCCTGTAGTTACACCTTTTTCCTCTGCCCAAAGGACAGCCTTGTAATAGTATGAATCTTTATTCAAATCAATAAAATTGGACTTTGCCAATGTTGATGTAGGAGATCCAACTGTTCTCCATAGGAAAGTAATCATCTGAGCTCTTGTTGTAATTTTTTCAGGGCTGAAGGTGTTTAGACTTGTACCAGTTGTAATACCTTCTTTAATTGCCCACATAACTGGGTCATAATAATATGAATCTTCAACTACATCGATAAATGGATTTGTTTGCTTTTCAGATATTTTTATCCATTTTGCATATATTTTAGTATTAGTTATAAGCTTAATTTCAAGAACTTTTTCTGTTAATGCTTCATCCTTATACCATCCTTCAAAATTGAAACCTGTTCTAATTGGCTTATATACACTTAAATCAATTACTGTTCCAAAAGGCTTAGTAATCTCAGAGATTTTTTCTCCATCGTTTGTTTCAAAAATCAATTTGAAAGTGTCAGTCTGATTGCTTCCTCCTGGATTATTATCTCCTGGGTTAGTAGGACTGCTATTTATAGTAAATGTTGTGCTATTTGTTCCTATATAATTACTACTGTCTTTTGCAGTAATAGTTAAGTTTGCTTCACCTACATTAATATTATTTGAAGCAGTTATATCATAATTACTGCTATCAACTATATGATTTCCAGAATCCAATGTAATTATAACATTTTCTTTAGTAGGAATCTGTGCTGTCCCATTGTATATATATGTACCTTTCAAAGTAATTACAGATTCTGATAAATTACTTTGGAAGGATGCAGCTCCAACATAAGCACCTGATAAATCAACTTGATCATTTTGTTCGTTTAAAACACTCAAGCTACCACCTGTTGAAACAAGGCTCCAATAGCTACGAAGGCTTCCAAATCCAGTGTATGTACCTTCAACATAGGCTATCTCTGTTCCAGAAGGAATACCAGGAAGTAATAACACTTCACCTTGTGGCTGTCCTTTCGGTGCTACAACACAGAAAGGAGCAACTGAGCCATTTGTAATTAGCTTGCTTCCATGCTCTACTTCAAGCTTACCACCAAGAACATATACACCATATTCACAATTTGTAGTAAGAGTTGAACCACCTTTAACACTAACACCTGTCTGAGCAAACACTCCGACAGAGTTTTCTGAACTGGCTATTAATGATGCACCATCATCAATATTTACAGTATCACAATAAACTGCAGAACCCATATCACTTATAACATTCACTTCTGTTCCATTACCTAATACATTAAGTGTACCATCTTCTCCACCACTAGCACCTATACTAATTTGACCATTAACAGTGACCTTAGCTCCATCTGATATAGTTATTGTATCTCCGTTTGTTCCCCCACCTCTAATACCATTAACCATTAATGATGCAGAGCCTATTATTGTTATATCACATGCTTCATAATCTTTTCCCTTTATTGTCCCATTTATAATACTATTAGATGTATTATCTATGACAGAACCAACAGGTAATACTATATTTCCTGAAACATGTGCATTACCTAGCTTCAGAGTTTTGTTTTCAGAATCCCATTCATAGCCATCATTTTCTAATGTTTTACTACTATGATCTTCACTACCTGTCAAATCTATATTATCATTAACAACTTTCAATTTAAGTCCGTCATTTGTATAGGTTTCCCACGTTTCAGGGTAACCATGGTCATCATATGCTGTAGCTACCCTTACCACGCCAGAGCCTGAGAGAGGTAATGCTTCAATTTGCTCCTCTGAAGTACCCCTTGGCAATGTTATATAGTTGTTGTTAACGATAACTGCACCATCTTCGATTATTAAATCATCAAGAGTAGTACCACTAAAAAACTGTAGATTTCCATATTCCTTAAGTGTGAAAACCGCACCTGATGATAGTACCCACTTGTTGGATGGACTTACATATAATCTTTCATCTTCACTCACCGTGAAATTGCCGTAAATTGTATTTATTGTTATGCTATCCACATTTTTCTTATAAATTGCATTAAGCTTTGCACTGTTGTTCACAGTTAGTGCAGCGTCAGCATTGCTGTTCTCAAAATTATGCACATCCAACTTGCCGCTACCTTCAACAGTTATAGAAGCAGACGCAAAAATTTCATCTATTGAATTCTCTCCCTCTAAATATAGTGTTAATGGAATGTTTGGTAGCGTGAAGTACCCAAAAATATCTACATTGTGCAATTCCAACTTAGCTTGTGTATCGTCTGTCGCTGGCGTAAAGATAAAATAACCGTTGATTGTTTTATAATAAGTAACCTCAGTGGGTGCACTGATAATAGAAAAATTATAGCCCACTATGCCACCATAAGCATAAATATTGCCATCTACATAAATTCTATATTTGTCCTCTACTCCATCTCTCATCAATATATTTCCTGTAAGATTTAAAGCCTGTATCTGCTGAATAGTGTAATTGTAAGGTAGTACGATTGTACCATTATTTATAATTTGTCCATTAATGGTTATAGAATCAGTTTCATCCATCCAAAATCTTTCTCCCTCGGGAATGGTCACGATTGCACCTTTGGCAATGATAGCATCTCTGTGCAGACTCCTGAAATATGTTCCAACTGTCATATTTCCGTAAACAGTATCAGTGTTTTGAGATATATTATCATTTCTTACTGACACTACACTGTTAAGGGTAACGTTAGAATCATCAGCAAAGGAAAAGGAGCCATCATCTAAATTGATTTCACCAGCTGCGCCTTCTACGGTCAAAACACCGCTTCCAGTCAGAGTAATGTGACTTCCCAAATAACCCATGCCATCACCATAAGAAGACGTAATACTATTTGTTCCCTCTACCTTTATGATGATGATGCCTGTGGGCAGTGCGATACCCTCATTTTCCATTCCTATTGCGTTATCGGTAAGTGTGGTATTATTGTGGATTGTTGCATTATTGAGAAGCAATGTAGCCTTCTTTTCTCCCTCTGCAGGCGTAAAAATCACATAGCCTTCCCCCGCCTTGTAGTAGGTACTCTGTGATGGGGTATTAGTATTCAGATTCAGTCCGTAAGATGCATTATTACCTTTCTTTTCTGCATGTACTAAACCTTCCGAAATAGCATTGGTGCCTTTGATATTAATTGCCCCTACAATTAATCCAGTGTCTCCAATAGTGACCGTAACGTCACCCGTGATGCTGGAAGCATTAATAGCATGTGCGGCATTGAAGTCTGCTATAATCATAACCTTATCTGCCTTTATATTCACATCTCTATATGCCTTAATAGCGTCATAGCTGCTACCTCTTCCACCTGAAACATACACCTCTGAGCAGTTACCTCCGCTAGGGCTTGTAATAGTCAGTACCCCGCCACTGAATCCATAACCATCGGCGGTGTTTGCTACAGACACCTTGTCCGCCTTGATGGTTGCGTCTCCGTAACTCACTATTCCATATGGACCCTTTGCCTCTAGCTTTCCACCTGCTGTAATGGCTAGGGTGTAATTATTGCTTCCTGAGATAATGTTGGAAGAATTATTGGCATTTAAAATGATATCTCCTGACGATGCAGATAGGGTAACTGAGGTTTGAGTGCCTTCAATGGCTTCATAATGGCCGTTGATGGTTAAGTTACCTGCCTCTGAGGTGATGGATATCTCCTTACCATCCACTGTTCCGTTTAGTGTTACGTCATTCTTTGCAGCAAGGTTGATCGAATAATCTGTGGCTTTAACTGCATATTTAACTCCTGAAATAGAAATTGCACCATTTGGAGCGGCAACTGTGACATCACCGGATGCCTGAATACCATATTGACCACTGCAAGTGGAGTGAATATCCCCATCTGTTGCAGTAAGTGATACGATACCTCCATAAAAATAATATCCCGCCGCTTCAATGCTTTTTGCAGATACTGTAATTCTTCCGCCAGTATTGATCATTTGCCACTTAGAAGCTATGCTCAGATTGCCTGTGGTATTGATAGTCACATCTCCAGAACCGTTGACATTGATACCGTAACTGCCCTTTAGACTAAGGTCTCCCTGACCGTTTATCGTCACCTTGTTCTGAGTGTCACTGCAAATTGCATTACCATTAGAAGTTTCATCGGTACCTATTTGATTTTTTGTCCCCTCTAAAGTAATCTCTAAATCGCAATTTGATACTTCAATAGCATTAGTTGTAGTATTTCCTGTATTCTTAATAGTTGCGTTTTTAAGAGTAATAGCTGCACCTGTTGTACTATTAGCATTATCAATGCTTACATGAATATTCCAGTTATCAGCACTAGCACCCTCTGTAGTTACATTTCCGTCTGCATCAGTTATTGCATACCAGTCATCACTATCAACCTTCACACCTCCTATAACAACTTTTGATGATTCATCAACTGCCAGTGCCACTGTTGGAAACTGGCCAATTACCATGCAAAAGCACAGCAAGAGACTTAATATTTGTTTTACAAAAAAATTTTTCTTCATAATATTCTCCTTTCAATTCTATGAAAATCGTAATTTAAGCAAATCATACGATAAATAACAAACGACTTTATATAGCTTTTTTCAAAAATATCATTTTATAATTAAACTTTCAATACTTTATGAACAAGTGGTCAAAAAAAAGCACAAGTGGTTACTATATAGATATAATTTGCAATTTAAGTAAAAAAATTTCATAATTTGACTTTTTTCTGTTTTTATAATATAATATCTATGAATTTATAATAGATAGAAGGTTTAATAATGAACATAGCAATCGTTGATGATATGACTTTTGAACGCGAACTACTAAGCAGCCTTATAAAGCAATATGAAGATCAACAGTGCCATACAATAGAAATCAAAGAATTTCATAGTGGCATTGAACTGCTTTGCAATTATATATTAGGTAGCTTTGATGTTGTGTTTATGGATATTTTTTTAAATAATGAAAGTGGCATTGATTGCGCTCTAAAGCTTAGAGAACTTGATAAAAATATAAATATAATTTTTTTAACTACCAGCTCAGAATTTGGTGTTAAAAGCTATGATGTTAGAGCAACAGATTACATTGTAAAGCCTGCAAGCTTAGAAACACTTTCTAGAGCATTAAGTTATTGTAAAATACCTGAATTACATAACGAAACTTTTATTACAGTTACTACTAAAAATCAGATTCTGAAGGTTGAACTAAATAGAATTATTTATGCTGATTTCCAAAATCGCAATACCTGTCTTCATTTAATCAATTGTGTTATTCCAATATCTGGCAACTTCTCTGAGCTTTCAGAAAAACTGACTGCCTATTCACAATTTATGCTATGCTTCAAGGGAATTGTGGTAAATTTTATGCATATACAAGAAAATTATAATGATTATCTTATCTTAAAAAATGGTGAACGAATACCAGTCAGTCGACGCTTACAGCGTCAAGTTAAACAGAAACGACTTAGTCTTTCTGCTAACTCATTAAGAGGGGAGATTAAATGAAAAAAATATTAGCTTTATTTTTAATACTTTTTATATTTTGTGGAATTTTAACTCCTTCTGCATTAGCAACAGTAGAACCAAGTAAGGATAATATTATTATATTTTCTAATCAGTATGTAAATGGAGCTTATAGTTTTGTACAAGCAAGTACTCCAGCAGCCATTGTAACCCCTACTGCAATTACATTAACTAGCTTTGATGAACCTGAGCGTACAGATGCTGTTGCATTTGCTCTTGGAACTACTAATGAAGAGCTTTCTAAATGGTTTAACGAAAATGTCACTGGCTTTGTAGCTTATGATACTGATGGCAATCCTTATGATTTTATAACTAGCGAATGGGTTCTTGCTGATATAGACACTGAAACTGCCGGAGTATACTATGCTTATATAGAACCTACTCTAGGGACAGAATATATATTGGCAGATGGTGTTACTCTGCCAAAACAGCTATGTGCGGTATCTATCCAAATACCTGGTAAACCAGATATTAATTGTTGCCTTTCTGCACGTGGTTTTTTACGCTTTCCATGGATACTTAATGAAGAACAAGAAAATCAATTAGATGAATTTGTTGTGTGGTTAAAAACAGATGATGCTGAATGGACAAGCCTTAGTGAAGGATTCAACTTTGCATCAGATGGTTTTCAAATATCACAGCGTTTATTTAGTCATGGAAGCACATATGAACTTAAGATATCTTATCCAGGAGGTCAAACAGGTGTACTGTCATTTCAATATACTGATAATCTTAATATTATAGATTATTCAGGAGGCGATCGAGATGGTGGTGATGTAAACAATGGTAGTCCAGGGACAGGAACACAGCCAGCTCCAGAAGACCCATCAACTGATGATATGATAGAGAACTCAAGCCAAACAACCATAGAGCCAGATAAACAACAAGATTTCTCATCAAAAGAAACTCAGCTCAGTTTAGCTATTCTGATTCCTATTAATTATTTTATAAATGTTATAAATAGTGAAAATCATAATTATATTAATAATTCAGATACTCAAGCTACTAAAGTTGAAGAAAAACCTCAAGTTATCCCAGCAAGTATAACTAAATCATTAATAAATCTAAATTTAAATACCATAATTAATAATAAAGAAAAAGATACATCTATTAAAGCATATAGTAATATCAAGGCTCTTATTAATAATAAGGAAATTAATAATTTGACACTTAGCGATTTGGATGCAAATTCTTCAAAAAATGTTGAAAGTCAATCTAATTCATATATTAAAGAATTCTATTCTCCAACGCTAACAGTCATCTCAAATATGCGTCTGCGTGATCTTTGCAATGAAGGAGAAAATGTTGTGTTTGGTTCAGGCAACTTAACAATTAGTATTCCGAGCAAAGTACTTTTAGCACTGAATCTTTCTAATTCAGACACCTTGGCAGTTAATCTAACACAAGATAAAGATTATCAAATTAGGTATTCTGTAGAGGTTTCTAAAAAAATGATTGGAGAGCTAACAGGAACAGTATTACGACTAAGATATATACCTAAGTCAGAAAACTCAAATATAACTATCCATAATGAGCTTGGAAATCAGATTACAGATGTTTCATATGATGGAAATCTTCTATGTTTCACTGCAGATAAACCTGGCATCTACACAATATCTGAACAATCAAGCACTCGAGAAGCAAAAGAGACTATATCTCCACTCATTTTCATTATAGGTATACTTGTATTACTTACATCTGGTTTTGTGTTTTTCAGGAGAAGAAATCATGGATAAAAAATTTCTATTATTAAAACAGACTTTGATTCTGCTTCTGATAATTCTATTTACTTCATTATTATTTTTATCTTTATACCATTTTAACAACAAATATACAAAGCCTGAAGCTCAAGCAATTAATGGTGCACTTTATATTTCAAAGACAGATTGGATTAATACACCTATTCGTTATCTTCGAAATGATTGGAGATATTACAACGACAGACTTCTAACACCAGAAACCTTAAAACAACAGAGTGATAATTATCAATATGTATCAATAGGAGAAGAAACTAACTTTGCTATGAGAGATTATCGCCGTTCTCCACTTGGAAGTGCTAGTTATGCCTTAACACTATACTTACCAGATGAGGTTCATACCTATTCTATTGAGCTCCCAGAAATTTATTCTGCTTATAGATTTTATATTGATGATAACTTAAGGTTGCAGATTGGTATTCCAAACACAGAAGAATATGAAAATCAAACTCAATGTCGCATAATCACTTTTGAAGCTTCAGGGAAGACGACTCTTCTATTAGCAGTTAGTAACAAGTCATGGATATATAGTGGCCTTGTTTACCCACCTGCTTTTGGTGAACCTTTAAACATAAATACAACAAGAGGCATTAGAATAGGATTATGCCTAATTATGCTCACTATAACACTCATGCTTGCAATTTTCAGTTTATACCTTGCAATTCGTACCTCTCGTAGAAATAATATATGGCTCTTTTTTTTATTATGTCTATCTACCGCAGTATTTATCTCTTATTCTGTTGTTCACGGTATATTGCCTATTCAAATTCAGCCTTGGTATTCAATCGAATTATTAAGTGGGTATCTAGTAACATTACTAGTAATTCTCTTACATAATCGCATTTGCAACACTAATATATATGCACAGATTATCAGTAGTATTATTGCTGTACTAGTCTGCATATTAGCATTATTATATGGATTGTTTGCTTCACAGCTTACACTTAAGATGATGCTAGGTTTTTCAAATTTAGTATTTATATTTAAACTGTTAACTGCTATTTATCTTATGATTACCTCAACTATGGCAGTACAACAAGGTATAGAAAAAGCAACAGTATTACTTTATGCAGATGTTATGTATGCTTGTGCTTTTGCGTGGGATCGCATACTGCCTAATTACGAACCGATTTTTGGAGGTTGGTTTCAGGAATGGGGTAGTCAAAGCCTTGTAGTAGCAATTGGTATGCTTTTATGGCATGATGTAGCCACTGGATATCGTTACAGCTTTGTATATGCTGAAGAGCAAAGGCAGATGAAAAGACAGCTTAATATGCAGGTTGAGCATCTTAGACAAATAAATAAAAAGGTAGAAGAAAGTGCTAAGCTGCGACATGACTTCAGACATCATCTACGCACTATGATGACACTCACTGAAAATGGACACTGTGAGGAATTAAAAAACTATATTCAAGGAATTACTGACATTAGTGAAACTACAAGTCTTTACCGACTTACTGATAATATCGAACTTGATGCACTTGTACAATATTACAGCAGTCTAGCTCAATCAAGTGGAGTTCAATTCCGTTCAAAGCTTTTGCTTCCATCAGATTTAAAATTTCCTATTGTCGAATTGTGCAGTGTCCTTGGAAATTTACTGGAAAATGCTGTTGAGGCTTGTCAACGTCAACTTAATGGGGATAAATCAATTTTTATTGCTGGACATATTAAGGATGGACATCTCGAATTTGTTGTAGATAACAGCTTTGATGGAAATATCAAAGTTGAAGGAGACAGATTCTTATCTTCTAAAAGAAATGGATTTGGACTTGGAACTTCTTCTGTTTATGAAACCGTGGAAAGATATAATGGTGTGGTTAATCTTTATGCTAATGAAAATACCTTTCATGCAGAGCTTTCCTTGCCTATAAACCAAAGTAAAAAGTAGGTACAAATAAAGGGTAGAAACAAATTTCTACCCTTTTATAGTTTATTTAATATCTTATCATTACTAATAAATTTACTATAAAAGCTAGTGTCTTAAATCAAAGAAGAAATTACTCATTTTCTTTTTTGTACTTATAATAATAAGACTTATCAGTATCAACTGAGAATTCAATATTATTTTCTTCGAACCTTTCCTTGATACGTAATTTGTCAGAAAGTGGCTCAGTTGGATTCAATGTATTCAAAATGCCTGACACTATTTCATCGAAGTATTTATATGGTATTCCTATTCCCATCTCATCCTTAGCCTGTCCCACAGATGCTATATAATTTAAAATTTGCATATAAACGTCAATGTTTTTTAAACGTTCAATAATTTCTTTATCCCGAATTATATGCTGTGATTTTTTTGATGATACATTCTTAAATCCGCCAGATGCAGTAAATTATTTATTGTATTCTCATCAGTAGGAAAAGAAGCATAACCTAAGCTTAATCCTTTGAATATAATATTCTCTGGTCTTTTAACAAATTTTATATTTTTAAGTTGTCTACAAAAAATCTCTACATTTGGTCTTTCCACAAGGAAAATAAATTCATCACCATGCAGTCGATAAAAACCATCATTTATTTTCAAGATTTCATTAGCTTTATTGACAAATTCGATTATATAAGCGTCTCCTGCAGAATGTCCATAGTGATCATTGACGGATTTGAAATCATCTAAATCTACATAAACTAAGTTAAATGGAGTTTTGTCATCTATTTTTCGGTTTATATCTTCATACAAGCTCTCCCTGTTCTTGAGTTTTGTAAGTTTATCTATTTTTGTTATACGACTTAATGTTATTGCTTTATTATTAACAGATACCAAATTAAAAATCATTTTATAGGATAAGATAACAATACCTATTATGACAAAAAATATTAGAAACTTCAATTGGTAGGAAAATCCTTCAATAAAACCGTAATTCAAGAGAAAAATAATAAAAAACCAAGATAAACTAGTTACCAATAACAAATTAAACATATTTCTTTTTATATTCTTAAAAATATAAATAAATGTTTTTTTAACAAAACGTATAAAAAAAGGAAGAGTTATTATATAAAAAAGTGTTTGAAAAATTGAGGTTGATAAAACTAACTGTTCTAAAGGCAAAAGGTAAGCTGTTTGAACGGCAAATGAAAAACCCAACAAGGTATAGATCCAGGAAGAAGACATTATTATAATTGTCTGTTTTAAGGATTGGTCAAACATGAATTTATATGGAATAATATATAATAATCCATATAACATAACAATACCTTTGCCGGTAAATCTAGCTAAACTAGAGTTTTTGAGATATATAAAAATTAACAATACTGTGTAAGCTACTGTAAAAGCACATACAAAAAAAGCGCTACCAAAGGGCGATGCTTTCTTTTTTGAACACATGTAAGTTGTATATGTGTTAATAATGAGAATTTCAATTACAATTATTAAAACAGAAAAGCTCATTATGTCAAATTTCGAACTCATTTATCCCACAACTTTCGACAAGATATTTTTTTAAGTTTAACATAATTATGCCATTTCGTCAAGTATATGTAATTAGGCCTTAGAATTGTTGTTAGAAAACTCTAAGGCTTTGTTAACATTTTTTGTACCTCAACTATTCATTTAAAAAATCTAAAGCATATTGACAATATAGTGCTGTACCATACTTTAAGTAATCCTCATCAATACTAAATTTTTCATGATGTGGAGAATATATACTTCCTTTTTTCTCATTCTTATAACCTAAATATGCAAATACTCCCTTTGCACAGTTTAAATAGTATGAAAAATCCTCAGAGCCCATGTATCTTAGTAATTGAATATTTTTATCTTTACCTAAAACTTTCTCAGCCGATTTACTAGCTAAGTCTGCAATTTCAGAATCATTTTTAAGACTTATAGTGCTTTCCTCTATATTTACATCTACATTTATTTCATAAGCATCTGCAATTGCCTTTGCATGTCTTTTTACTGCTTCATGGACTATTTCTCTAGACTTAGGGTTAAAATATCTCATTGAAATATCAAGTTCTGTGTATTTTGCAACTATATTAGCTTTTGTGCCACCAATGAATTTACCAACTGAAAGAACTATTGGATCTTGAGCATTAACATTTTTAGTTATAATTCCTTGTAAATCATTAACAAACATGCATGCAGGATGAATAGTATCTTTTGCAAGATGTGGCATTGAACCATGGCCTGATACTCCTTCAAATTTTACATAAATCGTATCACAACCTGCCATCCTATAGCCTTCTTGAATATTAATATATCCAGTTTCTAAATCCGCCATACCATGCATACCAAGGATTGAATCAACTCCATCCATTCCACCAGCTTCTATAATTTTTTCAGCACCAGAGAATGTTTCTTCAGCTTCTTGAAAGAAAAATCTAATTTCGCCTGATATTTCATCCCTCATTGCAGAAAGAAGTTTAGCAGCTCCAAGCAGCATAGATGTATGAGCATCATGACCACAAGCATGCATTACACCGGAGTTTTTAGATGTATACTCAACACCTGATTGCTCTATTATATGAAAATATCTTCTCTTATCAATTATATATTTTTCGATATTTTTTACTTTCTCAAGCATTACTTATCTCCTCTCATTATTTAAAACTAATCGTTTGTATTATATTTCTAATAAAATTTTTAAATAATTACTTTACTTATTTTATCTCGTATATATTAGTGGCACGAGTTTCTGTAGTAATAAATGTAGCAGCAAAGCTAACTGCGATTATTACTATTAAGAATAAAAATGCTTTTTCGTAGCCTATAGCAGGTGAATCAGCGTATTTGTCAAGTATATTACCCATAACAACTGGAACAACTGCTGCTCCTAAGAATCCTATACAATTTACAACACCTGTGGCAATACCAGAAAGTCTTCTATCATTTACCTCGTTTCCTATAGTCCAACACATTGTAAAGCCTGACATAAAGAATCCAAAAATGAACAAGAAAGGTACTAAAACTGCAATAGGCATTTTTACATATACTAATAATATCCATCCAAGCAATGTGATCGCACCGCACACAATCAATGGAATCTTTCTATTTTTAAACTTATCTGAAATAGATCCAATTACTAAACCGCTTACAGCAGAACCCAATATAGCAGAAACTACATATCCTGATGCTGCAATTTTATCTATGCTATATGCTTGCATTAGGAATGAGAGTCCAAAAGTTCCTAAGAACACAACATATCCTGTATAAAGTCCTATATACGCAAGAGATACAACCCATGTCCTTTTATTTGCCATTACAGATTTCAAGGCATACATAACCTTTATACTACTACCTACAACAGAAGGTCTGTTTTCAATTTCGTCCATACTCGGAAGTCCCATCTCTGTTGGATCATCCTTTACAAATATAATTGTTAATATTGCAAATAAAACCATTGCTATACCCATATAAACGAATGTATTTCTCCACCCAAATTGTTCAACTGCAACAACAAGTGGTGTTTGTGCTAATATCGCACCACCATTTGCAGCTAAACCAGCAAACCCAACCATCAAGGCAAAATTCTTTGAATAGAACCAGCGTGATTGAATTTTTATCAAACATATAAATATTACAGATACTCCAAATCCAACAAGAAATCTACCAAAATAAGCAACAATAATATTAGGTGCTAAGCCAAATATAACCGAACCTACAGCTGCAATCATTGAGAATATTGATACTGTTTTCTTTGGACCTAGCTTATCAGCAAGTATACCAGATGGTATTTGCATAATAAAGTATGCATAGAAATACATTGAGCCAATATTTGCAAATTGAGCAGCACCAATTGCAAATGCTTTTTCTAGATCAGTCCTAACAACTCCTGCACTCATACGGTGGAATGTAACAAAAACATATACGGCTGCTAAAACACCCCATACTACCCACCTATAACTATGAACTTTCTTTACATCTTCAATCTTTATCTCTCGTTTTTTGTTCTCCATATATTACCATTCCTTTCACTTTTAATGATACAATTAAAACATATCAATTAAATCTGATATTTTAATGATTCAAGTCAAGAATTATGTTTTCCTTTTTTAAATAAATAATGTATTAATCAGTAAATTTTGCTTAATTTATTTGTTTAAACTATTTAATAATATAGTCTAGAACTCAACTCATAAATTCGTATATTATATACCCTAAAAAAAGGATATTAACTGCTATTCTATAATTTTAATTTTATAAAACCTATAATATCTGCTAAAGCTAATAACATAAAAATTAATGCTAAGAAAACATATCAATTCAATAGATATGTTGTAAGTATTTCTACCATTTACTAAAATATCCATTTGTAATTACAGTAATAGTTTTTTATTGATAAGCTACTCTCAAACAAAAAACCACCAAGTGTTATCTAAACACTCAATGGCTTGTTTTTAGCATAAATTAGTCCAATTTAGTTTACCATCATCTTTGATGATTTTTATTAAGAATGTAACTCCTCATAAGGTTCAAGATGGACAATTACTTGTGTACTTTCATTAACTTTTGCTTTAATAGCATCTTCTATATCATGAACTAATTTATGAGATTTTTCAATATTTAAATCAGAATCAACTAAAATGTGCAAATCGATATGCAAATCATTTGCACTTCCCCTGCTTCTTATTTTGTGAGTACCTTTAACCTCTTCAAAGCTCATTACAATACTTCTTATGATTCCTTCATCAACAGCTGACCTATCCACTAGCACCTCACTGTTTTCCTTGAAAATTTCATATGCAGCATGCATAATAAAACCAGCGACCACTAACGATGCAATTGGATCGATTATAGGAGGACATCCAAATTTAACACTAATAAGAGTGATTAAAACTCCTATGGATACATAGATATCACTTTTTGTATGCATTGAATCCGAAATAAGTATTTGGCTGTTCAATTTCTTTCCTACTCTAAACTCATATACAGAAACAAATATGTTTATAACTAAAGTAAAAATTAGAACTATTAGACTCTCAATGCTTATGTATGGAATTACAGGATTTCTAAATCTACTGATTGCACTTATTATTACCTTCCCTCCAACAGCAAAAAGCATGGCGGATATAAATAAACCTGATAAAGTTTCAAATTTGTTATGCCCATATGGATGATCCTTATCCTTAGGCTTAGAAGCGAATTGAATACCGATTAATCCAACTATGTTTGACGAACCATCTGAAAGCGAATGAAATCCGTCTGCAGCCATACTTGCACTTTTAATAATTAAACCAATAACAATTTTTAATGAAGCCACTAGTAAATTGGCTATCAAAATGATAAAAAGAACTTGTTGTACTTTTTTAAAATTGTTTTTCATAATAATACCTTTCTTTACTAATTAATAATTATTATAAAAAAATCCACGAGACAAAATGTCCCATGAATTTATATATCCACTGTCTTTAAAGACCCAGCCCCACACGCATTATGCGCATCGCCTGCTCATTAGATTATATTACATTATTATATTCAACATATTTATAACTGTTAGTAATTTATACTTAATTAGTTTTACTTCCTAGAATACTCAAGTAATCAATTTACAAGAATATTACAATTTTATTTAATCACATACTTTTTATCAAAAATTAATTGAGTTAACTACAAATAAAAAAACCCTCAAGTTCTTGAGGGTTATAAAGATGTCTATTTATCGTAAAATTGATTCATAACTTATCTTTTGATATGATCTATTCATCAAAAGATAAGCAATAATTGCTAACAAGACACCTAAGCCCAATAGAATCCATATGTTTATAAGGACAAGCCCCATAAATTGTCCAGCTACTAGAAAGATTATTGGCAGAACCAAAAGTGCACTGCGCTGCTGAGATTCTTCCATAGTTTGCGCCTTTGCTGAGCCTCTCACAATCATAGTAATCGAAATTAATGATACAGAAGGTGAAAGAAGCAATAAGACCACAAGCCAACTGGTATTTGGTAACAGCAAGCTGCCTGTTGTTAGAAATATTTCAATTTGTGTCACAAGTGTCATAACGATGAAGGATAGGATAGAAACCAACACGCTCACTATAAACGAAGATAGTATTTTAGCCCTAAATATTTGCTTGAGAGAAAGAGAGCAATACAAGAGAGTTTCAAGAGAGTTTCAAGTGTTCTCTTTTCTTTTTCTCCTACAAAAGAGCTCGCTGCCATAATTGATGATACCATAATGGGAATTATTATAAAGAAAATAGGCATAATGTTATTTATAACTAAAGATATAATTGCAGTACTCATGTTATCCTGCTGAACGTCTATAGGTAACAGACTGAGCATGGCTTCAAAGTCACTAAAATCATTTGGCATAAAATGAAGTAGTATAATAAAAATAGATGGTACAACAACTGTCAACACTAAAGGAACAATTATCATTGATATAAGCGATTGTTTATTAGCTGTGATACCTTTTATATCCTTCCTGATTAAAGCATATTGCATTGATTTCATAACTAATTAACCTCCTTTTGCTCTTTCTGTTTCTCAATTAGAGAGAAGTAAATCTCTTCTAATGACAATTTATTTGCTGATACTGAATAAATGTTACCACCTGCATCAACAATGCTTTTCACAATTGGTGGAATTTCTTCCTCTGTCTGCACATTTATTTCAGCCAACTGCCCCTCTACTTTTCTGAAAGCTACTCCTTCAGGAAAATAGTTTGCTTTTATGTAAACCTTAAGCCCTGAGAAAAACCTGCAGCGTAAAGCATCAATACTACCTACAGCTAACAGTTTACCATCATCTATTAGACCATAGGAAGAGCATACTTCTTGAGCATAACGCAAGCGCTCTCTTACGACTTTCTTCTTTTGAAATTCCAAACAATGTACCATAAAATATAAGATTCTCCAGACCACTCAGATTGCCATACATTTGCGCATGCTCCGTAACTACACCAGAGATAGCATGAACTTTCTCTGGACTGGCTGATGGATCTATGTCAAAAACACGACACGAACCTTCTGATGGAGATACCATTCCATTTAAAAGTTTAATTGAGGTAGTCTTACCAGCACCATTGGGTCCTAAAAAACCGAATACTTCACCTTGCTCTAGTTCAAAGTTGGCACCATAAAATTCCCTCCTAACAACATATAACGATCATGTGTTTGTATCAAAGTTTAATTTCATATTAAGCAAGAATGTCAAGTATACCATCGCTCACCGGCTCTATTGAAACAATGAGCTTGTTTTCATCCATGTATGATTTTGTTTCAGGATCTATCTATCTTTAAAATTTGACTTCTTTCCAAGTTTATCATTTTTTTCAATTTTCTTTGCTTGATTCAACGATTTTTCTCTAATGATTTCACCATCCTTTTGAGGCTTTTTGTTTGATTTACCTGATGAAGATCTTGAGACCGTGCTTCTTGAGTTAGATGGTTTTCTTAATGATCTTTCCTTCAATTTGATACTTGAATACATTAATGCATATGGATTATCTATGTTTTCTGGAATTGTTTTTACTATTAGCTTCTGTATATCATTTAGTAATGGCTTTTCTTCATTATCACAAAATGATATTGCAATTCCACCAAGTCCTGCTCTCCCAGTACGTCCAATTCTGTGAACATAAGTCTCTGGTACCTCAGGCAAGTCAAAATTTATAACATGAGAAAGCTCATTTATATCTAGTCCACGTGCTGCAATATCAGTTGCAACCAATATTCTAATTTTTCTTTCCTTAAAGTTACTTAAAGCAAGTTGTCTTGCGTTTTGTGATTTATTTCCATGAATTGCCTGTGATAATAGTCCTTCCTTTTCAAGCGACTTAACTATTTTATTTGCTCCGTGCTTTGTCCTTGAAAAAACAAGCGCTGTTTCCACATTTTTATCCCTCAGTATGTGTATAAGCAGCTTCGTTTTATTTGATTTATCAACAAAATATACCTCTTGTTTTATAATATCAACAGTAGATGCAACTGGAGTTATCTCTATTTTAACTGGATTTTTCAATATAGCATTACTTAGCTTTGCTATCTCAGCTGGCATAGTTGCAGAAAAACACATTGTTTGTCTTTCCTTAGGAAGATATGTGATGATCTTTCTTACATCAGTAATCATACCCATATCCAGCATCATGTCTGCTTCATCTAGAACAAAATACTTAACCTGTTTTAGACTGATAAATTTTTGCTTTATAAGATCTAATAGCCTACCTGGAGTTGCAACTAAAATATCTACTCCTCGTGCCAAATCCTTTGTTTGAGGATGTTGTGATACTCCTCCAAAAATAACCGTTGTCTTTAAATTTAGATTAGTTCCATATGCCTTAAAACTTTCTCCTATTTGAATAGCCAGTTCTCTTGTTGGTGCAACAATTAGTGCTTTAATTTCTCGTCTTTCCTGAGTTACTCTTTGTTCATAGAACAATCCCTGTAATATTGGAATTGCAAATGCTGCAGTTTTTCCAGTACCAGTCTGAGCGCATCCTAATAAATCATGACCTTCGAGTAAATGAGGTATTGCTATTTCCTGTATTGGTGTTAAGTTTGTATATCCTTCAGATTTTAAAGCCCTCTGAATAGGTTCAATTAATTTTAAATTATCTATTATCAACAATATTCTCCTTTTGTTGTTTGCATTTCATTAGTATTTATTATTTTACTATTTCACAAGCAGTGTCACGACTTCGATGTGGCTCGAGATGATAGGAAGTATGTCAAATGCCTACTCTCGTTTATGAAAACATATCCACTGATTTCTTTCTGTTTGTGGGAACATATCTATTTAATTACATAACAACCCCATATTTTTATTGACTATAAAATCGTAGAATTTATTATCATACCCCAAAATACTTCTTATTGACAATAGCAGTCTTCCTTTTTCCTTCAACCACCACATACCCTTACAAGATTTAAAAACGTAATCATTTTTCACAAGATGAAAATCACCATCTTCTGTTTCATAACCGTCTAGTTCTCCAGTATATTTGGTTTCTTCTATAAACTTCTGTTCTTCAAAAAACATAAGAGTTTCAGCAAAAGTATAAATATCCATTCTAGATATCTCATATAGCCTTTGCGTGTCAATCTGTTCTGTAAAATTCATGCCGCAGAGCATAACCAAACCATAAAATATAGAACGAGAGGATACTCTTAATGAAAACACTAAATCTAATGTGTCCACGACATATTGCCGTTCAAGTTTCTTATCATAGATACTATCATATGAGCCTATTATCTTCTCTATATTACATCCACTCCATAATATTGGAGGTTCAATAACAGGATTATTTAGCATAGTATCTTTAACATACTGTTCTCGTTGACATTTAATGCGTTTTAGATATTCGACAGTGTACACCGACTCATTCAATTTGTTATCTACAATCGTATGGCAAGTAGGACATAAAAGTATCAGATTTTCATAAGAATTAACATATTCATCTGTTAAATTAGGATTATATCTTGCACCATCATTATTTACAGCCTCTATATGGCATATCTCACTTGCGTTGGTTGTATTGTCATAAATAAGTTGTGAACCACAAATTGCACATTGATTTCCTGAATTTGCATATAGCATCCGTTTTACATTTTCTTTAATGCTCCTTGAATATCCCAACATATCACCTTCATTCTTTACATGGCATTTAAGCCATATCAAAATTTTTCATCCTATCTTTTCTTAGAATATACCCAGAAAAGAATACTATCAGTTAATCTCAAAGAAAACAATGCATCTTCCATCGTAGGATTCTCTTGTGTTGATTCGTTTCTATGTGTGCCATAATCTGACATCATCGAATAAATCATATAAATAGCTTTTGTCTTTGTTAATTTCCCTGCACGGTTCTCATAAAAGAAATCTGCCAAATCATCTTTACGAAGATCAGTATTCAAGGCCTGTGATAAATCCTGTGCAGAAGAGACTGTATTTTCTCCACTGGTATTGTATATTCCTCGCATCCACTTAGCAAAATCTTCCGTTCCTTTATATTTAGAAAAGATACTTACCAAGCAAGTTCTACACGATTCAATACACGCACCTACGTGTCCTTGAGTATAAGCATCAATAGCTGATTCATAAGAGTCATAGACTTCATGGTGATTTTGTTTTAACCAGTTTTCTACGGAAAACAACTCAACAACTCTTTGTTCATCGCTCGCCATACAAGTTGTAACAATAACTTTATCATATTCTATACTTATTGATAATCCAAGCAGCTCATAAAGATTTGCTAACTCCTCAAAATCATCAATCAGTGATTCTGTAATATATCCTATATTAAAAGATTTTGTTATTTCCTTCAATAAGGATATAATTTCTCCATTTTTACTTTCGCGATATAAATCAGCGAAAATACTGTCTACCCCAAGAAATACATCATATTCTTCATTTGGGTTTTCAAACTTATGGGCATAACCATTATTATAATAGTATGGAATTAAATAATCCGCGTATTTATCAAAGTATTCTCCTAACCCAACACATTTAAGTCTTGATTTGAACTCGGAATTACTCTTTAAAAAGAATCCCTTTCTACTCAATATTTCAGCTATTTTAGATAGAATAATTTCTTTATTATCCATTGAAACCTCCAATTTACAGAATTCAGCTTATTTTTCCTGTATTTTTCCTATCGTTTCAACCCAACTATATGTTTCACCTTTGTATCTCTTATAAAATTCATCTCTATTATTATAGTGATGCCCCACTAAATTAGGTCTGATAGCATCTCTTACCGATAGGATTAATTCTTTCTCTACCTCATTATCCACCAAGGCCATCATAGCAAGGGCATAACCTGCATATAAGCCGTCCAAATATCCATCTTGATGAAAATTGGCAATCAAGAGTTCATCTGGTAAACCATTATAGCCTTTAGGAATGATTCCCTTTTCAAAAAGCTGGTTAGACCATTGAGCAACTATTTCCTGCTTAGCATCTGGACTACTAAGCAATTTTTCAATTCCTTTTGGTATATCTTTTATTTTACCTTTTAAGTAATCAAAGACTATATTTGATAACAGCGTCAAAGCATCTGATATATTTTCATTAATATTTTCTTTAACCTTATCAGCAACTCCATCACCAAGATGTACAGATTTATCATTTTCTATCATGTAACTATCCTCCGTTATTAGATTTTTACCGTTTTTAACGAAATAAATATTGCAAATTATAACAATATGTTCTTTAGAGCATTGCTCATTAATTCTTGACGTTTTTCCATAAACTCTTCAAAATTTGAAAGTTCATAGGAAATGCCTTCCGGAAGGTATTTGGCATTTTCAGAGTTTTCATCTACTTTCAACCAATCCGCAAGTGGAGTAGCATTCTTCGATTCGTTCTCTCGACCTTCTAACAATTGAAGATTTGCAAGTGTGTTTCTTCTTCTACGCCATTCTTCTTTAGTGTCTTCATCAATCACTGAACCACTCGACAATACCAAGCCATTAATCTTTCCTTCTTCAAATCCAGTATGTGGATGCATATGGTCTTGATGAAACCCCTTCTGGCTGTACTTTAAGTTTGGATACAGAAGCGAAAGCAACATAAATGTATATGCACCTATTTCATATGTATCAAACATCGCATCAATTTCATCTGCTGTATAACGAAGTGTTCTGTCCCCGGTGAACCTAACACTATTAAGATTTGACATTTTAAATAAATCTGCAGGTGCAGCTTTCAATGCTTCTCTAATACTTGTTAACGCAGAATTTGATGCTGTACCAAAAATCTGCTTAACTTGAGCAATAACAATGTACTTTCTTAATTCACATTTACTTTCTGCATCAAATTTTCCACCTTTGAATCTATAATAGACCATAGGGGAAATAGCAACATAGGATATGATGTTTTCAGAATTAAATCCGAATTCATTCAACAAGTCGACCGTATCTTTAATAGCTTGACGGATACTGTTCCAGTTATCTTTAATTTTGAGTACACTATCTTTTTTAAATGTTTCAACTTTCAATGCTACTGATATATCTAATAGATACAGGCAAGTACGCATTATGAAGTCATTCGTGAAATTAAAACCTTCACCCTTTTTGTTAATCTCTGATAACAGCTTGTCTATTTCATCTCTTGCTTTATCCCAATGAGATACAATAGTTGAGAACAGCAAATCACTTTTAGACAGCACTGTACCACCGGAATTTACTCTTACAAAAATATCCAAAACGCTATCAATTGAATCCTTCTCTACCTCAAAATAATTAATTATTTCGTCTGTCGCAAGTCTTGTGTGAAGTAATGATATATTTTTTGTTGCTGTTTTATCTGTAGCCCATCCATTAGGAATAATAACATCCGTCAAAAGGTCTTCCGCAGAATACTTTAAAATATCTTTCACAAGATACCAGATTTTATTATTTTTATTCTTGGATGCGTCTTCCTGCGTTAGAAACTTGAACTCGTAAGAAATGTCATCATCATCTGTCTTTTCGCTATGCAGGTCAAAGTACAATTCCTTCTTTGGAAATGCATCATCATTCTTCCATCTCTTGTTTGGTAACTTTCGACTTATACTTCCTTGTAGTGCAATGTAAAGTGATGTGAGCCTTTGCTGACCATCTAACACTGCCCATAGGGTTTCATCTCCACTGCCAATTGGAAACGGTTGTGGTGCTGCCGGATTCTTATACATATCACGGTCATGGTAATCTTTGATGAACTCATACATTGAATATTCTTTTTGATTTACTATTGTCTTTTTTACTTTCCAAAATAAAAAAGTTCCAATAGGATAACCAAGCATAATGGAATCCATCAACCTTGTGATTTGAGAATCCGCCCATACATATTTTCTTTGTATAGCGGGAAGATAAATTCTTCTGCTATTAACATCTTCGATTATAGCTCTAATACTCTTCTTTTCGTATGCCATATATACCTCACTAATTGCCTATTTTTATCTGTTCTCCATCTGGAAGGATAAATGATTGCTCAAATGTAACTCCCATTACATCTGCAATTTGTTTTAATTCATCGAGGGTAACTGTATCTCGTTTCATTTTTTTACCGAAGTTCTGTGGTGTCTGACCAATCCTTCTTGCAAGTTCAGAAACACTTATCAACTTAAACATATAATAAACTTACATTCAATTAGTTCATATTTAATAATACTTTATTTGCATCTTCAATTGATTTGTTAATGGCTACAGAGTTTACTTTATTGCTATCAATTTCATTTTCTGAAACTAAAACAAGTTTTACTTTACACATATTAAATAACACACCAACAAGCAAAGCTGTATTTTGTGTTATTACTTGCTCCTCTGAAGTAAACATATTCCAATTAGTCTTTCCATCAACTTCAACAATAGTGCGAAGTTTTTCAAAATGTTCAATATATATTCTATTTACCTTTGTTAATGAAGAGTAAAACTTTTCAGCAGAATTAAATAGGTCTTCTAAGTATAAACAAATTTTATCTATTTCGCCTTCAGCCTTCTTCATTTGAGACCAAGCCTCATCTGCTTTATTGGATAGTGATGATCCTGTAATATTAAATATTATCCCCCCAACAAGCAGACCAACCCCAAGTGTCGCACCACCAAGTATAGCACTTCCAAGTGCCATTCCACCACCACCAGCTGCAATTGCACCACCACCTAAAGCTGCAAGTGCAGCATTTGTAGCAGCAACACCACTTAATGATGCAATCGCCGTTCCTGTTGAAGCTGTTCCTAATGCCATAACAGCAGCTGTTGTTGCCCCTGCAGCAGCAAAGCCACCAGCTGTTCCAACTGCTGCTCCACCAATTCCTCCTAATAACAATCCTGCGCCCACAGAAACCTTTTTCAATTCCTCAGCATTATATTGTGGTAATACCACCCCAGTCTTATCGAACGTTTTAAACTGAGGCTTATTATGTATTTTTTCAAAAACTTGTGTAAATGCTTCAAAGCTATTGAGTATTTTAAGTTCTTCCTTTCCAACTCTGTCCATTTGTCCACTTGTCTTTTCACTTTGTTTTTCAAAGCGAGCAATATTTTTTTTATGACGTGAATCTGCTAATTGCATTGTTTCATTAGCTTCCTTCATCTTCATACCACCATGTATTCCACTCCCTACACCTGCAATTCCTGCGGCAGCTGCTGCTATTCCTATAATTAATGGTAAAGGCATAATTATTCCTCCTCAATCTTTTTTAATATAATACAGACTTCTTGATTAAGTTCTTCATACTTATCACGAGTCATAATATTTTTAAAATACACTTCATAACTTTCATCAACACGGCATAAAATTGGTCTTGTTGAATATATGCTACACAAATTTCCATCCAAGTATTTACATATACCATCACCGTTGTGAAGTTCAGCATATACTGATGACTTATCAAGATTCTTACAACATTGCCCGCACTTATCACATTTAAACATTATTCAAATACCATAACAAGATTTTTATTATTCATAAAGTTATCAAAGTCCCCTTCCCATGGAATTTGAACACCTATTAAATTTAATGCTTGCTTAAGCAATGTATTAAGTTCCTCTTCATTTTTGCTCTCTGTGAGTTCTGACACAATATTAGAATACATTAAAATTTCTTCTTTAAATTTATCAAGATCAATACTCATTAATTCAGCAGCATACTTTTCAAAATACTCTGCTTGCCTATAAAAGTAATCAACTTCAGTATCAATTGTATGTATCTTATTAAGAGTACGTACAAGTTTATTCATAATTTCACTTCTATCAAAAAAGTAAAGTAATGTACAACTTAAAATGCCTGTAACAAGTGCCCCACAAAAGGTTTGAATTATATCCCCAATAATAGGTATACCTGCTATAGGTGTTTTACTTAAAGCCTCTACTACAAGGCTACCTGCCACAACACTTGCACCCGTTGCAAGTATTTTAACAATTGCACGAATTCTTTCTCCAAAAGGAAGATTGTCTGGGTTTATAAATAATACTTTACCAGCCTGCACAATAGAAGCATATGATTGTCTAATTACTTTAACAACATTTTTTGCTGTTGTAAAAAATATATTGCAAAGAGTAGTAGTTAAACTTGATAATGCCCCTGCAATTGCACCTTCTTTAAACTTTTCAAATAACTCTTTATACTTCCCTTTAGCATTTTCAAATCCACGTTTAACACCATTACCTATAGCTGTTAAGAGATTACCAAAATCAAACTCTTTCCCTACTTTTTCGAATTCTTCCTTTACTGCAAACCACATCTCTGCAAACACAAACCCTAACGCCTGCCTAAGTCCCATTCTTACCCCAACATTTCCTGCTGCAAATGTAACATCTTTTGCAAATTGAGGGCTAGTGTAATATGCTTTTGCAAGTTTTGCCTCATATGACTTTCGTGCAATAGCATCACTCTTCTTCATATTTGCTTTTTGTTCGTCAGTGTATTCATTCCCGTACTTATCTAAGAATTTATCCATTGAATCTGCTTTCTTTGTCCTATTGGTGTGAGGGTTTGTTGCATTAAGATTCTCCTCACTATTTGCAAGATCTGTTCCTTTAAGTCCAGCTAATACACGACCTCGGTCATCATGTATTTCTTTCGCAGATATTGTGTGGTCAAGGTCACTCTTTTCATTCATTCTAATTCTCTCGTCAGTATAAGTATCGTATAGTCTTCCACTTTCCTTATCTCTTTTAATTTGACGATTTTTTTCTATATACCGTTTATCGCTGTGATATTCACAAGAGTTATATTCTCCCCTATTTTCGTAATTTGATTGATTCGTTTTATTTTTATAGGTCATATCCTCATCTTTACCAATTTGACGGACATTATGGATTGTATCTACATCACCTCCATGCTGATCTTTAACAAGAAAATCAAGACCGAACGATGAAATTAAACTTTCAATAATAACTCTCTCATATTGTTTGAAAATACTATCCATAACATTATCTTCAGGTTCAGGGGAAAACCCATTATTTGATTGAATTGCAAAACTCCCTGTCATTTTTACACCTCATCCCTCTTAAATTGTTCAATAATTTCCTTAGCTATTACTTTAATTCGCATTTTAAGATTACCCTCAGAATTATTAACAATTTTTATACTGTTAATATCTTTGTCTATTTGATTTATGGATCGCGATGATAAGTGAGGAGAATATATAATATCTTTATCTCCAAATAAAACTTGATTTTGGAATATATTTTTATACTGAATGTCAAATACTAAAATCAGTTCCATACCTTCCATAGCATCTCGTAATCTCTTGATATTTTCTTCAGACTCAACCTGTAACTTATTAGGCTTAGTCCCATTTTTACTCCCATCATAATAAACATTTTCAGATAAATTAATAATTCTATACTTATATCTACAATTATATTTAAAATAATTAGCCAAACTTTCATTAGCTTGTAGTTCCAAAATCAAACATTCTAAATGTGCCCCTGTAGCACCACATATGGGTTTATTTAATATTTCTTCAATTTAACCTGGACACAAAAATACAAATGCTACTTTATTATCTTTTTCACCCTTACAATAACTTACTGTAATATCTTTTGAACGCATAATTATCCACCTATAAATCTATATTCTTAATCCAATCTCCCTGACTTCTAAGCCACATTTGTATACCCTTACCATAAACCTCAGCACGAATTTTGTACACGCCATCATTATCACTGATTATCTCAGCTGTTGGAAGCCTATCCAATACAGCTTCAAGAGATGGTCCACTAAATTCAAAAGTAACTCTTTGTAACTCACCAGAATACATAAATTGAACTCTTTTTCTAAATTCACCTTCATTAAATTTATCTTTATATGGAACATTGAAATGCTGTTTTGTACCTTTTAAATCTGTTATTCTATCAATTCGAAATACTGTAGGAAAATCTTTATTTCCATCTGCCATATAAGCTATTAGATAAAAATAATATTCCGAAAACATTATTGCCACTGGTTTAACTAAACGCACATTGGTAACACCATCTTGTCTTGTATAAGTAAACCTTGTTAGCTCACTATTTGTTATCAGCTGTGACAGTTCCCATAGTATAGAAAACAAATGCTTCCCATGTTGCAACGGCACATAATGATGTTGCTCATTTCTTATCATATCTTCAATTTTTTTACGGTCATTAGGTACAACTTGAGTTAACAACTTACTAATAAGACTATTTAATTCTTCTTTACAGAAAGCTCGACTCTCCAAAAGAATCTTACATAACGATATTACTTCTTCATTAGTCAACCACTCCCGTTCAAATCTAACAAGATAGTAGCCCTTTTTTACTTTATCATATTTTATTGCAACCTCACTCTCTGCAAAGTGAACCTCAGCAATATATGCACGAAGATCGTCAATATCTCTTTGAATAGTTTTTTGAGTAACTCCAAAATATTCAGCGAGTTGTGCCTTTTCTATAATTTCCCCTTTGTTAAGACGTTCATATATACTCAGCAATCTAAAACCCTTATTTCCATTATAATCTATACCTAAATTCAATCTGTCACCTCCTAAGCATCTTAACATCATTATATATATGAAGATGGACACATAATGGGGTTTTAAAAAATTCTTGTTTTATTTTAATTTCAATTCACAATTTAATTCATCTATATATATCTCAAGTATATTAAGAAGTTTATCCGTTTCAGGATTTTTGATAAATACCAATAACAAGCTTAAAAAAATATTCCAAGATAACTTAGCTTTCTTATTTTCTACTTGCATTATAGTGTGTCTTGAAACACCAATTAAATTAGCTAATTGTACTTGTGTTAAGCCTAACTTTGTTCGAAGCATTGCTAAATTATCTGCCATGTTTGCTGTAACTTTTTCTCGCACTAATACTACATTATTGTTTTCCAAAGCACACTCACCTCTTTTGTTAAAATTTTACCACTTAAATATATCATAAAATTTTACATTTTACAATTGATATAGACAAAATGTTGAAAATAATGACTTCAAAACGTAAAAAAGCACCAACCAGAGAACATTTTCTCCTAAGTTGGTGCTTATAATAATTCTTTTATCTTTCCACATCCACCCTTGTGTCTGACTTAAATTCCACCACGAATTTTTCCTCATGAACCGTTACCTTTTCAACCATTCGCCTCACAAGGGATTCATCGTATTCTTCTATCTGCTCCATCTGCTGTGCAAGGAACTCCTGCATCTCAGCAATTCGCTGTTTCAAACCTTCTCGTTCCGCATTTTCAGCCATAGCATTCTGCTTTACTTCTCTCAGACTGTCTATCTCATCAGCAAGATCATTATAATCCTTTTTAGCATTTGCTCGTTTCAACAGTTCCTTTTGCAATTCTTCAAGCTTAGCATTGATGCTTTCGATAGAACCTTCATCTTCCAAAGCAAGTACCGATGCAATGTTTTTCTCTAAAGCTACAAGCATATCATCCTTGCCACCAAGTGCCATATTGATGGCTTTTATTACAGCCCCTTGCAATTCCGTTTCTTGAACTGTAGGTGCATCACAACGTTCTGGACCATGTTCCACTCGGGTGACACATCTCCAAACAAAGGAACGCTTACCTCTGTTATTCCAAGCAATTCTGCGATATATGTCACCACACTTTGGGCAATAGACAATGCTTGAAAGAGCATATTTGCTGCTATAAACTCTTTTCTTTCGGTCAGCACCACTATGGAGATTAACTCTTCTTAGCATTTCCTCCTGCACCTGCATATAAAGGTCACGGGGTATGATAGCTTCATGGCTATTCTCCACATAATACTGCGGAACAATACCGTTATTTTTAACCCGCTTTTTCGTAAGTACATCAACCGTGTATGTCTTCTGCAAAAGGGCATCACCGATGTATTTTTCGTTTTTTAGGATTTTCTTTATGGTTTCCGGCCTCCATCTTGCTTTACCAGCTGCAGTTAGGATACCATCTGATTCCAAACTTTCTCCGATTTGTTTTAGGCTTGCTCCTTGCAGATACTCTAAATAAATACGTTTTACAATCTCTGCCTCAGTAGGTTCTATAATCAGATGACCTTCATCATCCTTGGTATATCCCATAAAACGATTGTGATTGACCTGCACCTCACCATTTTGGTAACGGAACTGCAATCCCAACTTTACATTTTTACTCAAGGATTCTGATTCTTGTTGGCACGAGAGGATTTATATGATGTCAAACCTGTTTAGGTAACATTTTACAATAACTTTGACTAATTTTTGCCCTTATATTTTCCATATTATAGGATAAATAACGCAAGTTCCTTAGACATATTGTTGACAGCCTAAAGGTTGTGGGGATAGGTGAAATATTAAGTAATCATTTTATTAAAAGCTACGTTTAGTGCGTATAATCTATAATAGTTACACTATCGCCTAGTTTTTTAATAATTGCTTCTTTCATTTCCTTAGCATGTGGACAGGCAAAACCAATGGGATTCCCTTTCGTAATACAAGAGCACAAAACTATGGTATCAGCACCTCTTTTAACCATTTCTGCAGCTCTTGTTACTGCTTTTTTACCAGGGCATCCTCCGCAAGTATTAAACCCTATAATCTCAATATCTCCTTCTACTCCTTCGAATGCACACTTTTTTTCTTTAATGACTTTAAAATCTGTTGTTCCAGGACACATATCCTCTGTTTGCATACATCTAATTAATCCAACCTTCATAAAAAATTCCTCCTTAATATAATCTTTTAAAAAATAGTAACTAATTTATTTTAAAGAATTTCAAATTCATTCTTATTGAATTTTAACAATCCTTCATCTCGCATATTAGATAGCTCACGTGACAGTGCACTTCTATCTACACAAAGATAAAATGCAAGTCCTTCTCGGTTATAAGGTATTGAAAATTTTTTTGAATGATTCATTTGAACTTGTGTATTGAAAAATGCTAATAGCTTTTCTCTTGTAGTACGTTTTGATAATATCTCCATTTTTTGATTCAGCATTATATTTTTTCTTGCAATCATAGAAAGCATATTTTTTATCAGATTCCAATGAAAAACGCAGGCATTATTACACGTTTTGATGATTCGTTTACAATCAATAAACATTATTTCGCAATTCTCAGTGGCTTGCACTGTAATAGGACATTCATAAATATCAGCATATGCAAATGCTTCTGCAAAAATATCGTTAATACCTAAATGAGAAATAATATTGATATTACCTTCGATATCTTCTTTTATTATTTGAATGCCACCTGACAAAACTATTCCAACATAGTGAACATGAGCACCTTGTTGTATTATCAAATCCTTTTTTTTATAATAATTAACCTTTGCAGATAGGCAATTTAAAATACTTTCCAAATCATTCAAATTAAAATTATTGAACAATTCATTATTTTGTAGTTGCTTAAGATATTTCTTCATAGCTCACCTCTTATGTTGCAAATGCAACCGACATCTTATGTTCATTATACTATACTAATACTATAAAAAGCAAGGAGGACTTCAAAATGATTAGAAAAATAATAAAAATAGATGAAGATAAATGTAATGGTTGCGGATTATGTGTTACAGCCTGTCACGAAGGAGCCATTGGTATGGTAAACGAAAAAGCAAAGCTTCTTCGTGATGATTATTGTGACGGACTTGGTGACTGTTTACCGGCTTGCCCAACCAATGCAATCAGTTTTGAAGAAAGAGAAGCAGTAGCATATGATGAGGCGGCGGTAAAGATGAATATGGAAAATAAGCAACCTGAAAATTTGGCTTGTGGTTGTCCTGGTACTCAATCAAAAACGTTCAAGCGTAATGTTATTAGTGAAACCAAGGCAGAAACATCTGCAACAATACAAACCCAATTGAACCAGTGGCCAGTACAAATTAAACTTGCTCCACCAAACGCACCTTACTTTAATAATGCTCACCTACTAATTGCAGCCGACTGTACAGCATATGCATATGGCAATTTTCACAATGAATTTATGAAAAACAAAATAACCCTTATAGGCTGTCCAAAGCTGGATGAAGGTGATTACAGCGAAAAGTTCACTGCCATACTAAAAATGAATAATATAAAATCTTTGACAGTAGTAAGAATGGAAGTTCCATGCTGTGGTGGTATTGAAAATGCTGTTAAGACAGCCCTTCAAAACAGTGGAAAACTCATTCCTTGGCAAGTCATAACAATTTCAACTGATGGCAAAATTCTTGAAGCATAATTCATAAACTATATATCTTTACACCCGCAAAGTCTAGGACACTAAATCTTGCGGGTGTTCTTATTTTTTCTATATCAAAAAGTATTCTTAATTCTTAGTTTAGACTATGATAAATACATTTGTTTCAAAAAGTTTATCCCTGCATCCGTTTTATAATAATTATCTCTTATTTTACAAATTGCTTCCTGCGAAATTTCATCTTCATATATATTGATTAAAAAATCTGCTTCAACAAGAATTTGAAAATCTATGCCATCAATAGCTGTATATGTATGATGATGTCCTACAATAAAACACACTCTTGAAATTATAGTGTCTTCAAAATCAAGCTTTTCAAGTAATTCCTTTGCTAAAGCAGGTCCTTCAATTTGTTGATACTTTCCTGAACTCGAATTATATTTCTGCTCACTTAATTTAATTCCAATATCATGAACAATTGCTGCAATTTCTAAAACTTCTTGGTTTAAGCAATCTACCTTCTCCATCTCTCCAATTGTTTTTGCGAAGCTATATACTTTCATAAAATGATTAATTCTTTTCACATCACTTGCATAATATTTAATCATTTCATTTATTAAAACAGATTTTTTATCCATGCTGTATCTCTCCGTTTATAAAACAACTCCTGACAAAGGCTATCAATTGTCAGGAGTTATATATTGTTTATTTATTAATTTTATGACATGAATAACTTAATATCATCCTCAACTGTACCAATACCTGCAATACTGAATTTCTCAACCAAAACCTTTGCCACATTAGGAGACAAGAAGCCAGGTAGTGTTGGTCCTAGATGTATGTTTTTCACACCTAGATACAGTAATGCCAAAAGAACAATAACTGCTTTCTGTTCATACCAAGCTATATTAAAGGCAATTGGTAACTTATTGATATCGTCCAGACCGAAAACTTCCTTAAGTTTTAGTGCTATAACTGCTAGTGAATAAGAGTCATTACACTGACCTGCATCAAGTACTCTTGGAATTCCACCAATGTCACCTAAATTCAACTTGTTATAACGATATTTAGCACAACCCGCAGTAAGTATTATAGTATCCTTTGGAAGCTTTTCGGCAAATTCTGTATAATACTCTCTTGACTTCATTCTTCCATCGCACCCTGCCATAACAAAGAACTTCTTAATTGCACCTGATTTAACAGCTTCAACAACTTTATCAGCAAGTGCCAGCACCTGATTGTGAGCAAAGCCACCTACAATGCTTCCTGTCTCAATTTCTTCTGGCGAAGGCAGTGTCTTAGCAAGTGCTATAATTTCTGAAAAGTCTTTTTTACCGTTTTCATCGGCTTCAATATGTGTGCAGCCAGGATATCCAGTAGCTCCAGTAGTAAAAATTCTACCTCTTACTTCTTCGCTTCTAGGCGGAACAATGCAGTTCGTTGTAAAGAGAATAGGACCACGGAAAGATACAAATTCTTCAAGTTGCTTCCACCATGCGTTACCGTAGTTTCCAGCAAAGTTGTCGTATTTTTTGAAAGCAGGGTAATAATGTGCAGGAAGCATCTCACTATGAGTATATACGTCAACGCCTGTGCTTTTAGTTTGCTCAAGAAGCTGCTCAAGATCAGTTAAATCATGACCCGAAATAAGAATGGCAGGATTTTTTCTTACCCCGATATTTACCTCGGTAATCTCTGGATTTCCAAATCTCGTTGTATGTGCCTCATCCAACAAAGCCATTACCTTAACACCGTATTCTCCCGTCTTCAGTGTTAATGCCACAAGATCATCAGCTGTAAGAGAATCGTCTAGTGTTGCTGCCAATGCTTCATAAATAAAAGCATTAATGTCTAAATCCTCTTTGCCAATATTCTTTGCGTGTTCTCCATAAGCCGCCATACCCTTAAGTCCGTAAATAATCATTTCACGCAAGGAACGAATATCTTCATTTTCTGTTGAAAGTACACCCACGGATGTTGATTTTTCAAGCATAGTTTTTCTTGAATCTACCGTGAATATTGATGCATCGCGGAAATCGTTTAGGTTAACAGAATTTCTTAGTTCATCTCTTAGCTTAATCATTTTACTGATTTGCGCCTCAATATGACCATCATCAAAGTTTGCGTTGGTAATAGTCATAAACAAGCTGCTTAGAACCTCATAATTAGTCTTATCAAAATTACTGATATCAACCTTTCCTTTTACAACAATATCTGAAATTCCTTTAAGCGTGTATATCAGAAGATCCTGAAGATTTGCGACTTCTTCATTTTTTCCACAAACACCTTTCACTGTACAACCTGTATTTTTCGCTGTTTCCTGACATTGATAACAAAACATACTCATTTTGATTCCTCCTAAATTAATATATTTTAAAATTAATATTACAAATAGATGTACTGCCAAATTTTGCATAAGCAACAAAACCCATCAAATCTATTACTAACTTTAATTTTAATAACGAAGCTATTCTTATTTATTATTACTTTCTTATTCAACAGTTATAACAGACACAGGACAACCTTCTTTTGCTTCTAATGCTGAATTTTCTGCACTTGTTGGTATAGGATCAACATAAACTTCAGCCGGACCATCATCACCCATACGAAATACTTCTGGACATATAGACACACAGAGTCCACAAGAAATACAACCATCTCTATCAATTTCTGCTTTCATCTCATTCACTCCTTCATATTTTTATAAAATAATTGAATAACTTTATACACAGTACCATTATTCATCACTTTTTTCACAACATTTGTTCTGCTGTTTATATAAAGTATTTACATTTGGGTTTTTATCACCGAATTTCTCAATAATCTCATCTAATATTTTTTTTCGTTCCAAGCCTTCTTGCTCTCTTTTCTTTATCTGCTTGTATACACCAAAAACAGTAGAAGGACCTATTTCAGAGGAAAAATGACCTATTCCTTGATTCCATGCAAATAATGAAAATAACTCATCCAACTCTTTTACTGTAACACCCAAAGAATATGCTTTTATTAATTCCCTTGTAGCTTGTCTAAACCTAGAAGCGCCAATAGCGTTGCTCATGGACAAAAGCAATTTTGTTTTTAAATCAATTGCTGAATCTTTTTTTCCCCATATCAATTCCCAAAAATCAACTACCGTACCCGCAAGAATATCATCAATAGTTTTATAGTTTACAATTGCGGTTGGCTTAAATGGCATATCTGCTCCGCTTTCAAACGTAATTGTTTTTATTTCAGTCCTATAGAAATATGCTCTGTATTCATGATCAGAAACTTTTTCTGTTACATATTCAAATCCTAAATCTTCTAGAGCCGAATATAGGGGCTTTGGCTCAAATCTTTGAATTACACAAATTCCATTATCCAAATTTACCTGTTGTGCCTTATGTAAAATCATAGGCAAAAAATTACCAGTTAAATTCCTAACATCAATTACAGGAAAAGATGTTTTTTTATCTCCCCAACTTTTTTACATAGTATCTCCTCCTTAATTTTGGGGAGCTGGTGCTTTTACAACAATAAGCTCCAATGTTTCGTGGTATAAATTTTTTACATTCATTTTCGTTTGAAATGGTATTTTTAATAAAGTCCCTGCCTCATACTCATGAATTTCCTGATCATTAAGTCCTATTGAAAGCTTTCCTCTAATAACTGTCATATAAACGTTTGAATTTGAGAAATGCTCAGGAAGCCCTTCATCTTTATTAAAAATCATGTGAAGATAATTTACATTTTCGTCAAATACAACTTTCTCAACAGCTTTTTCATTGCCTCTAGCCAGTTCAAATATTTGTTCAATCAATATTTAACACCTCCAACTCAATTATTGTTTCAATTTATTAGAAATTAATACTGCAAATTGATTTATGTTTATTATACTGTTAAACTTTGCAAACGTATGTTGCAAATGCAAAGCAATTTATTGTTTTTTTCTATAATGAATAGCTGATTTTGGACAAATTTTCTGACAGCTATTACATTGATAACAAAGTGCAGGATTTATTACTGCTTTCTTATCTTTACCAATAACAGATATGGCATCCATCGTACATACATTTTCACAAAGTCTACATCCTATACACAAATCTTTATTGACGCTTTTTGAAAATAACGTTAGTTTTCCAAATGTTCTTTGTAGAGCACCAAAAGGACAAATAAGATTATGAAATACCGATGGTTTATATCTGAGTGTGAAAAGCACCGATATAATAAGCCAGAATAGCATGATAGGTAGATTTATATGAAATAACTTTTTTGAAATAAGCATTGTTGCTACGCTAATTACTAAAGTTATCCATGAAAAATAGCCGTTTTTAAGCCACCTAGGCGCGCTTAATGTTTTTATTTTTAACTTTTTAGACAGCCATTGTGTAAGGATCATCAGTGTATTCATAGGGCATACATACCCACAGTAAATTCTTCCAAAAATTAATGCTAAAAACAAACTCACCACAAACAAAGCAAGCCACAGCATCACTTTCCCATTAGCTAATAAAAATAAAAACAAAGCAAAAAACAATATGCGGATAATATTGGTAATGTACTTCATGATGCATTCTCCTCCTCCAACTCAATTATTATTTCAATATATTTAGCAATTAATACTACAAATCGATTTATATTCATTATACTGTTAAACTTTGCAAAAGTATGTTGCAAATGCAACGTAACTTATTATTTTTTGCAATAATCAATATTCGCTTTATAAGTATGTGCTTAAAGATGAAGATAATTTTATATATGCTTTAATATTTTTATTTTTCGGTTATCAATGCTAATAATGCCGTCAAACTGCATTTTTTTTAATTCTCTAAAAAGCGAAGGGCGCTGTACTCCGAGATAATCGGCAAATTCCTTTTTGCTGAAAGGCAAATACACTGTTTGCGAATGTTGAACAATTGATTGTTGTAATAAATACTCATAAATATTCTGGCAAAGTGTTTTTCGTGAAAACATGGCAATTTTGTGATTTAGTCCAAGAGAATTTTGCGATAGAGATTTTACATATGACATTACAAAATCATAATTGTGAAGTAATGTTTCTACAGTTGTTTTTTCTATATGAATAAGCTTACATTCGGATGAACAATATATGCTAAGAGGATAGATATTATTGGAGGCAAACAACAGATTTGCACCAATAATACTATCTTTTTTAAATTCAAACATAATTGTTGACGAACCACTCTCAGTAAGAGAATAAGCTATAAGACTGCCCGTAACCACAATATCTAGAGAATTACATAGACAGCCTTGATTATATACAGTTTCACCTTTAAAATACCTTTTAATTTTGATTTGACCTTGAGAAACGAGTAATTCAGTATTAGTAACGGATTCCAAAATCGGAACACATTTTATAAAGTCAATATCGTTCATATTATGCCCCCTTTTTAATATTATATCAAAAAGAAACATTGGTGTCTATTGTCTCATATAAAAATCACTTATAATTGGATTATCAAATAACAAAGGGGGATTTAAAATGGATATATTCACCATAGCAATTTGGATAGGAACAATTATTTTTCTTATTTTTTCTTTAGCAAAAAACAAAGAAAAAACAAAAAACGCACTTAGAATGGCTTTTGGTATGGGTAAAAGTATGATTCTAAGTATATTGTCAATTATTTTACTAATAGGTCTTGTTTTGGCACTACTTCCACCTGAACAAATTGCAGGATATGTTGAGAATCAAAATGTTTTAATTGCTACCATCGTATCTGCACTGTTTGGGACAATTACTCTTATTCCTGCTTTTATTGCATTTCCTCTTGTTGGAACACTTATTGGTGCAGGTGTTGGGGTTGTCCCTTCTATTGCTTTTTTAACAACATTAACTATGGTTGGAGTTGTTACATTTCCACTTGAAAAAAAAGAATTTGGAATGAAATTTACAATTGTCAGAAATGGACTTAGCTTTGTATTTGCTATAGCTATAGCACTTGTTATGGGGGTAATAATATGATAAAGATTACAAAAATACTTAAAGAAAATTTATTTACAGCAATAATTATTATTGCATACGTATTAATATTTATTCTTAAACCTGAAACTGGTATGACTGCGGTAGGCAACAGTGGGTACTATTTAAAAGAAATGCTTATGATTATGCCGGTTATTTTCGTTTTGACAGCCTTGCTTGATGTATGGGTGCCAAAAGAAACAATAATGAAATATCTTGGTAAGCAATCAAAATTTAAAGGCACTATTCTATCATTCCTTCTTGGAGGAATATCTGCCGGACCTATTTATGCTGCTTTTCCAGTCTGTATTATGTTGCATAAAAAAGGAGCATCAATAAAAAATATTGTCATAATACTCAGTTCTTGGGCAGTTATTAAAATCCCTATGCTCTTAAATGAAGTTAAATTTCTAGGAATAAAATTCATGGTTGTTCGTTGGATTCTTACTGTTATTGCTATTGTTATTTTCTCATGGATAACTTCGAAAATTGTTAAAGATGAAGATATACCAAGCGAGTCCACACCTGAACAAGAAGGGGTAATAATAAATCGAAATGCTTGCATGGGTTGTTCCCTATGTGTAAAAAATTATCCAGAACTTTTTGAAATAAGTAATAAAAAAGCGCAAGTTAAAGAATATGATTTTAATCTTGATGAAACAAAACTCAATAAAGCAATTGATAATTGTCCTGTTAAAGCTATTAGCTTTTATAAAAGATAAACTGATAAAAATCTGCTAATCCAATCTAAAGTAAGAATTAAAGCTACGATTTCATATCGTAGGTTTAATTCTTATAAAAATATATTTTAATATATAATCCAAAATAGTAATTCAATCATCCGTTTATTTACTATTGTATTTAAATGCTCAGTACGAGTGCATTCGATAGAGTTGCTATAAATTCATCAATTATGCTTAAATTTTAATATAGGGTGATTTGTTTATTTGGCTCACCCTATATCTTCACATCAATCTCCATCCCAGATTTAAAGGCAACAGTTACTTTCTCATCATGTACCGTAATCTTTTCTATCAGCTTGCGTACTACCTGCTCGTCATACACCTGTATTGTACCTCTCTGCTCGGCAAGGAACTGCTGCATTTCAGCAATTCGCTGTTTCAAACCTTCTCGTTCTGCATTCTCCGCCATAGCATTCTGCTTTTGTTCTCGCAAAAGGTCTATCTCATCAGCAAGGTCTTCATAATCCTGTCTGGCATTTGCTCGTTTTAGAAGCTCCTGCTGCAGTTCTTCCAGCTTGGCATCAAGGCTTTCCATCGAAGTCTCATCTTCCAAAGCAAGCACCATCGCTATATTTTTTTCCAAGGCAGTAAGCATTTCATCCTTGCCACCAAGCGCCGTGTTGATTGCCTTTACCACAGCGTTCTGCAATTCTTCTTCCTGCACAGTTGGTGCATCGCAGCAGTCAGGGCCATGCTCCACACGGTTTACGCATCGCCATACCGTGGAATGTTTCCCGCGGTTGTTCCAAGCAATCCTTCGATAAATATCCCCACATTTTGAACAATACACAATACTGGAAAGTGCGTATTTGCTACTGTAAACTCGTTTCTTCCGATTCGCTCCACTGTGAAGGTTAGCTCGTCTGAGCATCTCTTCCTGCACCTGCATATAGAGGTCACGGGGAATAATCGGTTCATGGCTGTTCTCCACATAATACTGCGGAACGATGCCGTTATTCTTCACTCTCTTTTTGGTAAGAACGTCCACGGTATATGTCTTCTGTAAAAGGGCATCACCAATATATTTTTCGTTTTTCAGGATTTTCTTGACCGATTCAGGACGCCACTTTGCCTTTCCGGCGGCTGTTAAAATTCCATCATCCATCAAGCCATCTCCGATTTGCTTTAGGCTTGCGCCCTGTAGGTATTCACGGTAAATTCGTTTGACGATTTCTGCCTCGGCAGGCTCAATGATAAGGTGTCCGTCTTCGTCTTTGGTATATCCCATAAAACGATTATGATTGACCTGCACCTCTCCCTTCTGAAATCGAAACTGCATCCCCATCTTTACATTCTTGCTTAAGGACTCCGATTCCTGCTGTGCAAGACTGGCCATGATGGTCAGCAGAACCTCGCCCTTGGAATCCATTGTATTGATGTTTTCCTTTTCAAAAAACACAGGGATATTCTTTTCCTTTAACTGTCTTATGTATCGAAGGCAGTCCAAGGGTCGAGTAGATGGCTTCCATAATATCTCTATTACTGCCACCCCTCACAGAACCGTACGTGCAGTTTTCCCGCATACGGCTCTTCATAAAAATCATTTATTGCCAAGTGGAAATATATATCTTAGGCTCTATTATTGGGTTATATTTTAATATATTTAGGTATTTCTCCCAAGTTAATTTCTTTTGACTTCTTCTGTTAAGTGCTATAAACAATTGCCTACGGCAGTAATTTTGAAATCTCCTTAGCTTATTATGATTATCAGAAATTCCATAATATCTATAATGACCAATTAGTTTCATATTTAACTTTTTAATTATATCTGATGGTTTCTCGTGAAAATGTTCATATAGCCATTGTTTTGCTGCCTGCATTTTTGCTTTAAGCTTTTTACTTGATGTATGATGTATTAGTTTATAGTTTCCTCTTCTATTTACACCATTTATATGTGTAAATCCTAGAAAGTCAAAAGTTTCTTTGGATTTTTGAAATCTTCCAAATTTCATTATCTTGGTTTTATCTTCTGCTACTTCTAGCCCGAATTTTAATAGCCTTTCTTTAAGTTTAGCTAAGAACATCTTAGCCTCTCTCTCGTGTCTAAAACAGCATACAAAATCATCTGCGTACCTTACCATACTGGCATAGTAACATTCTTTCTTTATTACCTTTTCAAACCATAAATCAAGCACATAGTGTAGGTAGACATTGGCAAGTATCGGTGATATTAAACCTCCTTGTGGGGTTCCTTTATCACTTTCTATAAACTTACCTTCTTCCATTATTCCACTTCTTAGAAATCTTTTAATATATCTAATAAAGTTCTTGTCCTCTATATCATGTTCTAAGAATTTTATCATCCATTCATGACTTACATTATCGAAAAATCCTTTTATATCGGCATCAACAATGTAGTTCACTGGCTCTCTCATGATTTTCTTATCTAAATCAAGTATTGCTTGATGACAACTTCTTTTTTGACGAAAACCGTAGGATATATCTAAGAACTTTGGCTCATAGATTATATTTAAAACATCTGCCATGACTCCCTGTACAAGTTTATCTTCATAAGATGGTATACCTAATGGTCTTAGTTTATCACTAGCTATTTTAGGTATATATACCCTTCTTACTGCTTGCGGTTTATATGAAAACCTCTTCATCTTTCCCACTAACTTTTCAAGGTTATCTTCAATATTTTGGTCATATTCTATCTTTGTTAAGCCATCTATTCCTGGTGCTTTCTTCTTTATTTGTGCTTTATGCTTTAGGTATAGAGTTTCTTTGTTTACATGGTGCATAATGTTTTGTACTGTCTTATATTTTCCCACTTGTTCAACTATCTTTAAATATTCATTTGTCATTATTTTCTCACCTCTCGTGTGATAATGTTGCCTATTTAAAGGCGATTTCTATGTTAGTCCCTTCCCTCCACGATCATTACTCGCTTCATTGGTACTATGAACTAATCCGACTTCTTGCATATCTTCTGAATAATCTTGACTTCTTTCATTCTTGTATTATTCATTACCTTCTATGGAATATGCAAGACCTCTCCAGTCCACTAAATATATCAATGTCAAACTCGCCACGCTCTTCGACCCCGACAGAAATAGTATTTTCTTGCCATTAGTGATAATACTATTGTTGCCTACTGTAGAAACAAGTACATCGGCTTCTGTATTTATGTTTGCTAACGGGGCTGTATCGCTTCACCCTTTCGGATTGCGGCTCGAATGCTCCTACTGCCTACGCTTAAACCTAGTGTCACCACTTCGGCTCCAAGGCTGAGTACTGGTGGTTGGCTAAACCTTACCAGACAGGATTCCCACCTGCTATATATTTAGCGTTAGCTGGACGCACTGTTTCGAGCAAATCGGCTGATAGACTTGGTTATGATAAACTCAATCTTACCGTCCTCACAGTCTGCAATCATAGAAAGCAGTCCGGCACGGACATCCTTTTTCGTGCCTGTGATACCCTCGTCATAGTAAAGACCAACATACTCCCATTCGTCATTGGAACGAATGTAGCTTTCATAATGTGCCTTTTGTGCTTCAAGGCTGATAAGCTGCTCATCACTTGCCGTAGACACTCGGCAGTAGGCAGCAACTTTTAATTTTTTCTTTTGAACCAGGGTTTCGTTTACCCCGATTTTTGTTATCCTTTTCATCAACTCACCTCGCTTTTTGGGTAGTGATATATTCCCGTACTATTGCGGAACTATCAAGTCATTTAGCCCATAATCTCCGCCAGAAATGGGGAGAAAGTTTTGCGATTATAAGCCGATATTTTGTGGAATTCATCCACAGAAATCATGCCGAACAGGAACATGGTTTCAAGCACCTGCTGTGCCCTGTAATAGTCAAATTCTCGCTGAAGCTCTTCCTGTGTGATTTCGTGTGCAACGGCGTTAGGTATCTTAAAATTCTCAATCTGTTTTACTTCCATTGTGATTCCTCCAGTCCGGGGAACGGTGGAAATGTTCCCTCTGCCTATATGCGAAAAGACAGGCTGAATCGAACCCCCTCAAGGCAAAAAATCGAGTAGGAGCTAAATAATTAATTTATTTAGCGTCCTCTCACACCACGCGTACGTACCGTTCGGTATACGGCGGTTCAATAGAATTAAC
>JAEAME010000232.1_pt1 | contig 69852 bp, 69 predicted proteins | sample 8958731 | NCBI WGS metagenome assembly JAEAME01 (sample SAMN16933194, study PRJNA681113) | bioreactor sludge metagenome | isolation source: anerobic bioreactor sludge (Control) | place: India:Bengaluru | collected 2018-10-24
GCAAAAATTACACAACTCGGAAAAACCGCTATAGGATTTAGCCTTATAGCATTTTCAACATCTTTACCTGAATTAACAGTAGCTCTGATCGCAGCGTTTTCCGGTGGAGCGGCTCTTTCTGTTGGAAACGTCTTAGGCTCAAATATAATTAACATATGTGTTATTATGGGTATAGCAACTTTGCTACTGTACCTGAGATTTTATAGAAGAAAGAAAATGAATTACAGCGTAACACAAGAGACATCTGGTAGCGAAATTAACGTCGTTCAAGGCTTCGCAAAATCAGAGTTAAATAACATCAATTTCGGTCTTTTCATATCCTCCATAATTCCAATGGTGCTAATTTACATTAACTCTGCAACATGGATTGTGGGGTTGGTACTCATATCAATCTTCGTTGTTTATATCTATCAACTCTCCAAAATTAGAATGCCCCAAGAAGGCGAAGAAGCAACAGAAGAAGAAAAAAGAAAGATCAAAAAAATAGTTGCTGTTACCATAGTCAGCGTACTTGGAGTAGTTCTGAGTGCATATTTCTTAGTAGAATCAGCTGTGGGTATAGCAGAAACAATTGGGATACCTCAAACCATCATAGGCGCAACTATAATTGCCCTTGGAACAAGTCTCCCAGAGTTAACATTAGATTTGAAGTCATTTCTAAGAGGACACACAGGTCTTGCTCTAGGAGATATAATCGGAAGCAGCTTCGTTAACATAACCTTAATTCTAGGTGTCACTCTGTTTGTTCCAGCGCTTCTCGGTTCGCCAATGACTATGAACATGGATGTTTTCCAAAACCTTATAGTGTTCTCAATTATCGCGAATTTGCTGTTTTGGTATTTCCTTTCAAGAGAAAAGATAGGTTGGAAGGAAGGAGTAGTTTTCCTTTTTGTCTATGCACTGTTCCTAGCATCAACACTTGGCTTTGTATAGACCCATTTTAGAATGGTTGATTTTCTAAAAAATCTAAAGAATTAAACTGAAAGGCAAGATTCCCTTGTGCGGAATGTACCCTTCAGGTCGGAGTCAAGCGAAAAAGTATAAGAACATTGGTTTAAACAAATGAGACTATGAGTGAGCCTCAGGAAATAGAAAAGACCGCCACAGCGTTTGTTGCAGATGCTGTTGAATCTGAAAAGCAAGGCGAAACAGAGAAAGCTATATCTCTCTACCAAAAAGCTATCGAGTGCCTAAGCCAACTTGTTGAACGCTATCCCAATTACGGGTTTAGTGAATTATACAGCGATCGAGCAAGTGTGTACCAAGAACGAGTCAAAACTCTTCAAGCAGCAGTAACCACTGAAATAGAATCCGCCGAGTTACCCAATCAAGAATTAGCTGAACCCAAAAACACTCAGCCGGAGCCCAGCGTCGATTCAGTTCCAATTCTCTTGGAAATCAACAAAAAAATCGATACATTAACCGATTCCGTCGCTCAACTCAAAGAAGAACTCGAAAACCTGAAAATAAAGGTTAACGAGGTAACAGGGAACTCTGAGCTCTCAAAGAAGGAAGTTACTGAAATTAGAAACCTTTTGTACTCAATTAAATATGAAAGATAATAATTGTAACAGGAATCAAGTTTTATTGATTTGAAAAGTCAATCACTTAGGGAAAGCATTTTTACCCCTTTTCAAACAATAAACTGCATGGCCAAAGACCCAGATTCAGTTGTTATAAAGAAGGTCGATGCAGAAACCTTTAACGATTTTATAAGCCTAATTGAAAAACTTGCTGAATACGAGAAACTCTCTCCACCAAATGATAAAGCCAAGGCGAGGCTACGCAGAGACTGTCTCTCCGCCAATCCAAGATACAACGCCTTCATCGCAAAACTCGGCGGCAAATACGTCGCATACATAATCTACTACTTTACTTACTCAAGCTTCCTTGCCTTACCAACTTTATTTATCGAAGATATTTTCGTTTTAGAGGAATACCGAGGACGAGGGGTCGGAAAGGAAATGTTCAACTTCCTAAAAACGGTGGCTAAACGTGAGGATTGCGGCAGAATCGAGTTTACTGTGTTGAAGTGGAACAAGACGGCACAGGAATTCTACGAAAAGAACGGCGCCAAATGCTTAGAGTGGTTCTTGTACCGCTTAACCAAAGAAGACTTTAGCTAACTCATAATGACAAAGCAGCTTTCCTTTGTAAAAACATATTTAAGGAGTCTGCAAGGGCTTCGCAGGCAAACCATCGCTCTTCCAAGGAGCCATCAGCCTCCAGTTCCCTGATTATTTTCTTAAAAAATCTTATCTGCTCCAACACTGGTTCTCTTCTTCTTTCGTACTCTTCTCTGAGTTGCTTTTGTTTTGCTTTAAGATCAAGAGTACAAAGTTCAATTTCCGTTTGTTTATCGTTTAATTCCTGAGCGACAGCTATTTCCTTTTGTTCTCTTTCCTTATTAGAGACACCACGGAAAAAACCCGTTTTAATCCTGACAACTTCAGCTTGCTTCTTTTTCAAAAGTGCTATCTCGCTATGTAAACGTTTGATTTCTGCGTTCTTCTGACCTTTAAGTACCGATGCAGAGGAAAGATAATCTGCATTGATTTGCCCCAGAAGACTCTTGTGATATGAAAGATTCTTAATTTCTTGATCAATCGTTGCTTCCTTGCGGCGTCTGCCTTCCAGTTGAAGTCTAATTAGAGCAAGTGTCTCTTCCCGCTCCTTCACGAATTGCTCATCTATATTCATATCAGGATGTAACTCAAACTCTCCCAAAACCGTCTCCAAGTTGGTTAACCAGCGATCAAAATGTTCACTAAACGGGGAGGAACCAAACTTCTGGCGACCAAGAATATGCAACCGCTTGAGAGTTGCTTCTGATATCTCCCTCTCTGTTGCTGTACGTTTCGGTTCTTGGATTGGTCTCCCCTGAATACGTTTTTTCTCTTTCCTTCTCTCGCGGAGTGGCCTTCTATAACCGTGAACTGTACCTCTAGGAGACTTTATCCGTGGCTGGTATCCCATAAACATAGGTACTATTCTTTAGGTATTTAGTTTATACCTAATTTTCTCTCAAACCACTTCATTTAGTAGCAATATTGGCAAAAAAGGAGCTCACTGCTTTGGCATCCATTAAAAGTCTAGTTTTATGTAATCCCTTCTCTGTAGCTTTAAAAACTCTTTTCTTTCTCATTTCAGAACTTTCTAGAAGTTTTTCTCTTTCCATAGAGTACAACGTGTAATAAACTGTTCCAGAGCTTATCAAAACCCTCATTTGTTTATGGATAAACTCTAGCACATCATATCCGCTAAACTCCTGATCCTGAAAATGACCAATTATTAACAAATCTAAAAAATTTGAGATTAGCCTTTTATGAAAATCTGCCTTGATCTCTTCATCATTAATTTTGTCTTGATTTATCGTGTATTATCCCTCAATACATGGATTGACTTCAGCACGGATACCCTGTCGAGACTTATTTCATTTTGCGTTTTTCACTTTTATCATGTAATAAAATTAATGATCAGATATTCCCGAGATTTCCCTAAGAAGAATAGCAAAACTTGGAAAATACTTGCTTTCGTAGGTAATGTAAATAAGCAATCGTTAACTTTCCCTATTCGAGAAAAATGAAATCAACCTGTCCAGTATGTAACGCATCTTACCGAGGCATCGCCTTAAGCACGGTTAAAGATGGCAAAAAAGTCGAAGTTTGCCCAACATGCTACAAAACATTAGACTCAGAATACCGAAAAAACAGCTGTTTAGCCTGCGTTTTCTTCAATACGGGCACCTGCGAACTCTACGGTACAGAGCTAGAAGAACCTTACGTGCAAAACCGGAAATGTAACTTTTATACCATAACTAACGATCCCCAGAAAGTGGGAATGGCGAAGATTAAGAAATTTGAAATGACCGGTGACTTCGATAAGGCTGCACAAGAATATGAGAAACTCGGTATGACCGAAAAAGCAGAAGCAGCCAGACAGATCGTAAAAGCAAAACCAAAACTCATTTTAGACGTGAACGAATTAGTCGCGCAATTAACCCAGAGGGGACAGACACTAACCTACTTCTGTTGCCACTGTGGAGCCCCACTTAAGGTGGGAGCTAAGCATGAAATTCAGAAGACCTGCAGCAACTGTAAATATGATCTCTCAGCAATTGACCTTGCAAAGTTGATCAACCAGCACTTGTAAAGCTACAGAAGAACTATTGGCTGCATACACCGCTGGTCAAGCGACGATTTGTGTCTTATTCTTTAATTTTTTAATCCACAAAATGTATTAAAAACTGCATCGTAATCCTATTTATATGAAATATTTTAATACTCTAACAAACAACGATCAAACGATGATATGATCAAGAAGTCGTTGCTGTTATCAGTTGTATCCCTCGCTGCCTGTTTATTGATATCTTTTTTCGCTTACCAACTACTTTTCACTCAAACACCCGACAACAACCCCTACAGCGACATTAATCCGGGAAACTCGAGTGACCCAACTCCAACAATAACGCCCCCAAGTCCTACTGCTACCCCGACTATAAACACAGCCACCCCAAAACCAAACCCAACAAGCCCAGCCAGTTCATCGAGCACCAGCCAGCCAACTCCACAACCCACTAATCCACCTATAACTGGAACCCCAGTGCCGCATGAGAAAGACCATGAACTACCAGAAGACTACGTTTGGGACAACTCCCAAGTCATAAACATAACCCTAAACGGAAACTCGATAACCACAACTTCACCGACCTCTACAACAATAGAAGACACTAAAGTTACGATAACCACTGCAGCAACCTACCGAATAAGCGGAAAATTGTTCGACGGCCAAATAATCGTTAACACCCAAGACGAAGCAACAACGCGGCTGATTCTAAGCAACATTGACCTTACCTGCTCAACAACTACCCCAATATACATCATGGACGCCAAAAAAACAATCATAATTCTAGAAGAAAACACCCTAAACACAGTAAAAGACACTCAAACAGGAAGCACAACTGAACCAAACGCCGCAATCTTCAGCAACAGCGACCTAACAATATACGGCACAGGACAACTAAACGTTCAAGGAAACAACAACGACGCCATCGCGACTGAAGATGGCCTAATAATAAAAAGCGGCTCAATCACCGCAACAGCCAAAGACGATGCTATTCGTGGAAAAGATTACCTTATCGTAAAAACAGGAACACTAACATTAAACGCGGGCGGTGATGGGTTGAAATCCGATAATAGCGCTAATGCCTCTAGAGGTTTCATCGATATCGAAAACGGCATACTTGCAATTACTTCAGGCGGAGATTCAATCGCGGCACAAACAGATGTAAACATAACAGGCGGACAATTCTCAATCACTTCAGGAGGTGGCAGCAGTAACATAGTGACTTCCTCAGCTAAAGGTATCAAAGCACAAGTCGATTTAAAAATAAGCAGCGGGACTTTCTTAATAGACTCAGCAGACGATAACATACATTCAACAGGAACCTTAACCATAAACAGCGGCACATACACCCTCTCAACAGGGGACGACGCCATTCACGCCGACTCATCACTAACAATCAACGACGGAACATTCACCATTTCAAAATCGTATGAAGGCATAGAAAGCACAGAAGTCACCATTAACGGCGGCACCTTAAACATTATCTCAACAGATGATGGACTAAACGGTGCCGGAGGAAGCGACGGCTCAGGTTTTCAACCAGGACCCGGAGGAGGACCCGGGCAATTCTTTGTGCCAGGTAACCGCCACATCTACATCAACGGCGGCTATATCGTAATAACAGCAGAAGGGGACGGGGTAGACGTAAACGGTCCATTATCCATGACAGCTGGAAACGTAATAATAAACGGTCCAACATCACCCATGAACACAGCTATCGACTGGGAAGGCTCATTTACAATGACAGGCGGTTTCATATTAGGAGTTGGTAGTGCTGGAACAACTATTGCTCCAGCAATGACTGCAGGTCCTACCTCAACACAATGTGCAGTTCTAATTAATCTCAGAACCTCAAGACCAGCTGGAACACTAATTCATTTGGAAAGTAACACAAAAACCGAAGTCATAACATTTTCACCATCAAAACAGTACCAATCAATAGCACTTTGTTCACCCCTGCTAACAATGGGCTCTACATACGATCTCTACTTAGGCGGCAGTTCAACAGGCACAATAAAAGACGGAATCTACCAGAACGGAGTATATACACCAGGTACACTAACAAGAACCCTCACTATCACAAGCATAGTAACAAAAGTTACTTAATGCATACCTTTTTGGGACAGCTCTTGGCTTCTACAAATAACAAACTTGCCTATGGCTAAACGCGGTCGGATAGTATCCGGAAACAGCCCTCGGATATACTCAGGTAATACTTCATTATACTTAACCTCCAAAATAACACCCTGCTGATTTAAGACACCCACCATTGATGTACCCTCAAAAAAGGATTCTACATTATGCCCCGTTCGTAAGCAGGAATCAAAAGTTATCCTAACATTTCCAATCGGGTGAACAAAGGCCTCCCGCTCATATTCAACGATCACAACCGGATGCAAAAGTCTACAACGCAACTCACAATAGAACTCCCTTAACAGGCGATGATCTGACTTGGCCAGAAAACCATAATCTCCAACTAACAATCGGTCTGCTTCCCAACGAGTCAACCTCGCTGTTTCCTTGAGGACATAAGATCCAATTTTGCTTTTCCGCTCGAACTTAATTACCGCATCACTATGGTTGTAAATTCGCAGCCTGTATTTCTTTCGATTATATACGCCTGCTTGTTTTTGGTGAAAGTTTGAATCTTCGAAGTCATCGAAGTACAACGTGCGCACGTTGTAACTACTTTTGGGTTTCATGTTTGAGTCAGGCTTAAGAAAGGTGCAAAGCTTCTTCTGAAGAATTCGATAATCAAGGTTGTCGATTTGATACTTAAACTCGTGTCTTAGCACCATTATGTCTCATCTAAGACTGCAAATTCATGTTGAGTCGGAACTGTAACTAACTATCGATGCGTCTTTTACTCCATTGATTTTTAGAAGGTCATCAACCTTAGGTAAGTCTTTTGAGTTCATCCTGACTTCGCCCATTAGTTCGACGCCATCTGAATTAATGGTTCGAGAGCGAACTTTATGCTTCGGCAAAGCAGCTTGCACAGCAGCTTCGGCACCGCTCGCGTAATGAACCACCAAGAGGTATGCTTCAGGTCCATGGAACCGTATGCGCTCCAATGCAAATAACATAACCGCAATTATTGGTACGCCTATTATGGCTATCATGTACAATCCAGCGCCACAGATTATGCCAACAGTAATAGTCCAGAAGGTGAACACAATGTCCTTTGGGTCTTTGATAGCAGTTCGGAATCGCACGATGCTTAAAGCGCCTAACATACCTAGAGATAATGCGATGTTCGAGCTAATCGGTAAGACAACTAAAGTTACAACTAAACCTGTTAAAACGAGACCTACATTGAAATCCCTGTTGTAGACAACTCCTCTGAAGGTCTTACGGTAAATAAAAAAAACTAGCAAATTTATAACGAAAGAGAATGCTAAAGCTAAAATTACTCTTTCTATTGTTATTGATTCATAAAGGCTCGATGGATTTAGAAAATCGTTAATGAACTGTTCTATGTCCATTTCAGATCAACCTATCGATTACTCGCCGCTGTCTAAAATAGATATTCATATTTCGCCCAGCATCAATAAAACTGTTTTTTCATCTAACTGCTGGCGTTGGCGCGGACTTGCCATTCTTTCGCTCTTATTTTCGTATTACGAATGTAATACATCAGACAATGCTTATATGCGCTCTCTTCGTTCAAGCCTAAAAAGAAAGGAATTGAAAGTAATGTTACAAAACCAAAGCAAAGCAAAACAAGTCTCAATAATGGCAATGGTCGCAGCCCTCTTTGCCGTATTCTTCTACCTCTCACATATCGTTGCATTACCTAACTTTACATTTCTCTATCTTCCAATAATTTTACTAGGAGTTTTCCCCCTATGGTTCGGCTGGAGCGGATTAGTGGGCACAGCCATCGGAGCATACATAGGCGGCGTCTACGTCGAAGCATTACCCCTACATTTAGCATGGATCGAAATAACTACAGCTTTTCTCATCTATAGCTTAAATTGGCTGCTAATTCCAAGAATCTCCGCAGCCGCAAAGACATCAAAGGGTCTTATCATCCTCGGAAGCATATATGCCCTAACCCTATTCGTTGGAACAGTAGCTATCCTGTGGCAATTCACCATAGTCGGATTGTTCACTCCAGAAATCGCTTGGCCATTTTTGCCTTGGACCTTTGCCCTTAACTTGCCATTTGCATTGATTGCCTGTCCAGCTCTGATTAGAGCAATTTCGCCTAGAATAAAAAACTGGGGTATGTACACTGGTACCTTCGCAGAGTGGAGATTTAGCAAAGCTAAACTCCAATAGAACTTTCTTTTTTAATTAAACCTTGTTTTGAGTTCTAAATCGATTTATGGCAATACTTTTATGCCATCGATTGCCTAAGCCACATGGATAAACATGAAACTGCGAATCCTAAAGATCACTCCCGAGCAAATGGTCGCCTTCATACAAGGTAAAGCGGTCCCCCACAAATTGCCCAACGATCTGGAGCTTTTGGATGCTAAAGTTAACCTTATTGATAGGCAGGTTTTGCTTGTCGTGCGAAGTGACAGTTTTGAAGACATAGCTGAAAACATACCCATCCCTGAATTAACCCTGTCAAACACTTCCCTCTACAAACCTGCATCCGCACCAGTTATTGTTCCAAGAATTGAGCCAAAACTTGAAAGTACACCCACCGTTGCCAAGCCAGTGCCACCTCCTGTGAGCCGTTACGCTTCAAAGATGGAAAATGAGTTTAGCCCTGAACAACGTAAATTGCTTAGCTTCACAGTAAAAGACGACTCGGTAGTCGTTAAGCCAGTGGTTTTTTTGAAGGCTGAATGGGATGACATAAACGATGTTGTACGTGGTCTTGGCGGGCGATGGGTTAAAGGTGACATAATAAGTTACTGGGAGATCCCTCTTCAGTAGCTTAAAGGTCTTGAAGAAGAAAACACTTAAAACAACAAACAGCTATTCAGAATAATAGTGATTCTAGATGGAAGGAAGCGATAAACCCCTAACAAGAGACGCGTTGGTTTCAATGCAAGTCATCGATGCACGCGGTCGACTATTAGGTCAAGTAAAGGATGTCGTTTTTGCAGTCGGAAAGAGCGGCATCGCTTTGAGTATAGAAAATAGCAATGGAGAAACCCAAACAGTAAGTTGGGAAGATGTTCAAGCTGCTTCAGACTTCATAATCTTGAAACCCATAGCTCAAAGCACTTATCAGCAACCACAAACTGCTCAGCCAGAACAGCAACAGTCATCACAACCGCTCTGCTCAACATGCGGCAAACCATTGACTTGGATCCCGCAATATCAGCGCTGGTACTGCTATAACGACAAAAAATATGCATAACGCGCCTTTCTCTCTTTTCGTTTAATCTATTTTTACTCTTTTATTTTTTTTCTTGACTTGTTTGCTACTTGCTTTGCTTTTGAGGCTTTGAATTTTACGATTTCAGGTTTACAAAAAAAGGTTTACCTAATACTCTAATGTTTTTTCAAGTATGGTTACTGCCCCATTTTTCCCTAGCCTTAGTTGGCGTTCGCCCTTGAAGCTGGCTACGTGTGCCCCCTTAACTTCTATAGCATCGCCGACATGCACCATATTAACCTGTTGATCCCAGAGGCATAACAGAATTTTTCCAGTCTCGTCTTCGATAACTGCGTTTGAAACGATGGCATTATCACGGAATTGAGTATGCACCTTGGATGGTTCAGCAACTTCTTTGACTACAGCGTTTACACCGATCTTTCTCATCCCCACACGCAAGTCCTCAATTTTCAAGTGCGAGGGCGCCGGGCTCTGTTTGGCTATTTCTTTACGTACTCTGCCAGTTTCCATTGAACTATCAAAGGATACATCTGTTCTGTTTAGGGTTTCGTTTGGTACTCTGAACTGAGCGATAACTTTGTTCTCTTTAGTTATCAGGAAGATAGCTTGATTGTTAACTTCGCCGCGATATTCGACAGATAAGTCTCCAATCGACGTTTTTCCCTCTTCTTTAGCTTGCACTAAAGCTTGGAACAACTCCGTAGGATAAACATCGTGCTGCGCCGAAATGAACGCGAGTTGGTCCTCTAATGTTGGTTTCTTCGGTTTCATTTTACTTCAGGTCTCCCCAATTTTGTAGCGAATTATCTTGAAAAAAGCTAATTGTAAGTGAAAATTACCTTTTTCTAGAGTAAATTCTACAATTTAATTATATCCTGTACCCTATATAGATTTAACTCTAAAAAAATGGCATTTTCGTGAAAAACCATGCTCAGCTGCAGGCTGACAAAGAAATATCCATCCTTCCGCAAAGCAAAAAGCCTAGATTCTACTTATGACTCATATAATCTCGGCTTTTGGTGAATAGTGATGGAAGACCTCAGTCAGCTAAAAGATCTGACAAAAGTACGCCTCAAAAACTTGGACAAATGTTTCTACCCAAAGGCTTATGTTACTAAAGGTCAAGTAATTGAATACTACATTAAAATGGCACCAAAAATCCTTCCAATTATCGCTAACAGACCACTGGTTCTGACACGATACCCAAACGGCGTGCAAGACTCCGAACTGGGTAAAACAAGCTTTTACGAAAAAAACGCGCCTGAAGGAACACCTGACTGGGTAAAACTATACACTATTTATTCCCCAACATCGAAACGAGATGTACACTACATTGTTTGCAACGATCTTGATACACTTATTTGGCTTGCAAACTTGGCTGCCATAGAAATCCATATGCCCTTTTCCACCACAGCCGACATTGACAATCCTGACTTACTATTCTTCGACATCGACCCAGAACCACCAGCGACTCTGAGTGATGCCGCCGATGTGGCTCTTCTCATAAAGGATAAGGTCTGCGATATGGGCCTTACTCCTTTCATCAAAACTTCAGGCAAAAAAGGTTTGCACATAGTCATCCCCATATTGCCTGAGTATCCCTTCGAGGTAACTAGAGCTTTTGTACATCAAATAGGTATAGACTTAGCCAAAGAAAGCGACATAGTGGTATCAGAGTTTAAAGACACAAAAAAACCTGGCAAAGTCTTCGCAGATTACCTTCAGAACTCACCTATGAGAACCATGGTTATCCCCTACAGTCTACGATCGACAACAGACGCAACAGTTTCAACTCCACTTGAATGGGAAGAAGTAAAGAAAGGGCTAAATCCCTCCAACTACACTATTTTCAATGTCCCACAACGGAACATCAACCCATGGGCAGGAATTTTTGAGAAAAGGAGTAAACTGGAGATTTAATTATGGAACAAGAAAATATGGAAGTATCCCCTTCAGAAAAAAATAGTGCACCAGCACCAAATAGATCCATCTGGTCGGGATCTATCACTATCGGCTTAGTTAATGTTCCAGTTAAGTTGTATTCGATGATTTATGACAGGGGTATCACTTTTCACTTTCTGCACAAAACTGACGGCCAACCCCTAAAATACGTGAAGGTATGCACTAAAGAAGATAAGGTAGTGCCCTGGAATGAGGTTGTACGTGGCTATGAAATTGCAAAGAACGAGTACATAACTTTTGAGAAAAAAGAACTAGACGCTGCACGACCAGAATCAGATAAGCGCATTCGAATCAGCAAATTCGTCGATTACTTCTCAGTCGACCCCATTTACTTCGACCGAACATACATACTTTTACCAGATAAAAGCAATGAAGCCTACAATTTGCTGCTAAATGCATTGGAGAAAACCAACAAAGCAGGCGCAGGACGCATAACTTTGCGCACAAAAGAGTACCCAGCGTTGCTACACACCTACAAAGGTGCATTAGTCCTAACGACCCTACGATACGCATACGATGTTGTTGATCCACGTGACTTCGAAAAACTTAGCAAACTTCCGGAACCTCAAAAAACTGAACTTAATTTAGCAATAAAAATTGTAACTGACCTCTCAGGAGACTTTGACATCACCGAATTTCAAGACTCCTACATGCAACGTATTCGCGAACTTGTAAAACAGAAAGTGAAAGGTGAAACAATCACTATCGAAAGAGCCCCTGAAATCGAAGCTAAAAATCTAATGATTGCACTACGCGAGACACTAAAACAGTTGGAAAAGAAATGAGCCGTAGTCATCACTACAAACCCATGCTTGCATTAACCACACAAAAAGCCTTCACAGATAACAACTGGATTTTTGAGATTAAATGGGATGGCTTCCGCGCAATAGCATACATCGAGGAACCATTTAGCCTGCGCAGTCGCAACGGCAAAGAACTCAAACAAAACTTCCCAGAACTAGCCCAACTTGCTCAACTCGGCAAAAACATCGTTGTTGACGGCGAAATCGTAGTCATGCAGAAAGGCGCACCAGACTTCCAAACTCTCCTCAAACGCGGACAGGCAGTCTCTGCTACTGAAATTCAACGTCAATACCAACGTGCCCCAGCCATATACATAGTGTTTGACATTCTTGAAAAGGATGGTAAACCCCTTACTGACTTGCCGCTTATTGATCGCAAAAACATATTAAAAGAGTCACTCAAGGAAGCTACAAACGTGCTGCTCTGCGATTTTATAGAAGAGCAGGGAGAAGCCTATTTTGATTTGGCCCTTCAAAAGGGTTTGGAGGGAATTGTCGCTAAGCGGAAAGATAGTTATTACGAGGAAGGGTTGAGGACTGGGAATTGGCTAAAGATAAAGAAGCTAAAAACCTGTGACTGCATAATATTTGGCTATACACGAGGCGAAAACGTAAGGTCAGAGACCTTTGGAGCGCTGCTCTTGGGATTATACAACGCCGACCAGAAGCCGATTTACGTGGGAAAAGTAGGAACTGGTTTCACTCAAGAAAAGATTAAGCTACTCATGGAAAAGTTTGCGCAGATAACAACAAATGAAATGCCTTTTGAACCTGAAATCGGTGAAGTTGTAACTTGGCTTGAACCAGCCCTTGTCTGTGAAGTAGCCTATCAAGAAGTAACAAAAGATGTGAAGTTAAGAATGGCACGTTTTAAACGTTTAAGAAATGATAAACCACCTGAACAATGTACTCTTGACCAATTGAATGGAACCCAAACACAAACAGCAATCTCAAACCAGCAATCAGTGCCTTCAGATCAGCAACTTTCAGAATACGCATCCAAACGTAACTTCCAAGAAACCCCTGAGCCAAAAGGCCGAATACAAGAACAAGAAAGGCAAATCTTTGTCATCCAAGAACATCAAGCCAGAAGGCTCCACTGGGACTTACGACTGGAAAAGGAAGGAATACTCAAGAGCTGGGCAGTACCCAAAGGTGTACCAGAGACAAGCAATGTTCGCCATCTTGCAGTAGAGACAGAGGATCACCCCTACGAATACGCAAGCTTTGAGGGCACAATCCCCAAAGGTCAGTATGGTGCGGGAACAGTAAAAATCTGGGATAAAGGGAACTATGAGCTAAAGTTATGGGAGAAAGATAAAATCGAAGTTACCCTAAACGGAGCCCGTCTGCATGGTCGCTACGTATTAGTACGGCTTAAGAAGTCTGAGGACGAAAAAAACTGGTTATTACTAAAAGGAAAAGACAGTAATCCCTAAACTGAAGTTGGAAACAGATTTTAATCTCAAATCAATAAACACAGTAAGAGGCAGGTTAGTGACACTTGTTTTTTAGACAAATTCAACAACACGGCGACAACTTCTCATATATCATAGCTGACCCCGAAACAAGAGAGACCGCAGTCATCGACTCAAGCTACAACGCAACCGAAATCATCAAGACAATAAAATCTCAAAGTCTACTCCTGAAATACATTATCAACACTCATGGGCATTCTGACCACACAGCCGGAAACTCCGAACTGCGTTCCATATTTTCTGCAAAAATAGTCTCACATAGTCAATCAAAGACTAACAGCGATCTTAAAGTAGAAGACGGAGAAGTGTTAAACATTGGGAAAATCGCCATAAGAGTGCTCTACACCCCCGGACATACCCCTGAAAGCATTTCCTTGTTAGTCGACAAAGAAAAACTCTTCACAGGCGACACTCTATTCGTGGGGGAATGCGGAAGAACAGATCTGCCTGGTGGAAACGCAAAAAATCTCTATGAGAGTCTCTTCAATAAACTACTTAACTTGGACGATAGCGTAGAGGTCTATCCAGGGCATGACTACGGCTCTCGACCTTCATCTACCATCGGGTATGAGAGGAAAAATAACTATGTTCTTCAGCCCAGAAGCCTCAAAGATTTTGTTATGTTTATGAGTCAACCTTGATTAGCTTCGCCGCAAAAATGGCATCTACGCAAAATCTAAACGTATATCAAAAATAAACTCGGAAGACCTAACCGAGATCTTTATGTTTCATTTGAGAGTTGCCAAAATAGCGTTTATTCAGATATCTATTTATCTATCTTAATGTTAAGGGTGCTTCAGAAATAGACATAGGTAAGACAAAAGTTAAAAGTTTAGAGAAGCATAGTGAACAATGTTATGAAGATTCAATTAATCTCTGCTAATATAGGTAGGCTTGTAATTCCTCAGGCTACCTTCTTTGCTTCTCTGGCGGAGATTAATCTAAGTACAAATACTTTAGCACCTCTTATACACAGCAAAATAGCAGAATGGTCGAGCTGCAAATGATTGTTTTTGATATTATCTCTCTTGTTTTGCTTGCGGTTCTGCTTTTCTGGACCATCTATAATGGTTCTATTATCTATGTTGGCATAAAGAACAAACGGAAAGAACAAATTATTAGCCAAGAACAAAATAATGAATCAACTCCAATTTATTCAATTATTGTTCCGACAAAGAACGAAGAGTCGGTAATCCGCCGATGCCTAGACGGCATATTAAATATAGATTACCCCAAAGACAAAATCCAAGTAATAATAGTGGATGGAAACTCTACCGATAACACACTAAAAATCTGCGCTGAATTTGAAGGAAAATACCCTCAGATTTTCAAGACCATAAGCGAAAAAACTACCAACGGCAAACCTGCTGCTCTAAACCTTGCACTGCAGCACACAACTGGAGACATAGTGGCTATCTTTGACGCCGATAGTTTACCCGAAAAAGACGTGTTAACAAAAGTTACTTCCTATTTTATCGACAGAAAAACTGTAGCTATCCAAGGCCGGACAACATCAATAAACGAGCGATGCAATATCTTGACCAGAGTCATCGCAATGGAAGAGAAAGCATGGTTCCAAATGTTGCTTAGCGGTCGAGAAAAACTACAGTTGTTTGTTCCGCTGAACGGGAGTTGCCAATTTGTCAGGCGAACAGTTCTAGAAGAGCTTGGCGGTTGGGATGAGACCTCTTTAACTGAAGACGTAGAGTTAGCCTTGCGACTTGTTGAGAAGAGCCATCAGATAAAATATGCACCTGATGTCTGTTCAGGACAGGAAACACCGACCGGCATAAGAAATCTCTTCAAACAAAGGGTTCGTTGGTACCGCGGCTACATGGAAACAGCCCTAAAATATGGCCGTCTTCTCAACAAAATTAACAAACGAACGGTCGACGCTGAAATTTCTCTCGGCGGACCCTTCATGATGATTATATCACTGCTAAGTTACATAAACTGGTTCATTATTGCCGTATTTCTATCTCAAAGCACACCAATCTTAGACTTTACTGGACTAGTGATTGTACTAACTGCAATCTCTTTAGTATCAATAGGAATTGGACTAACCGCCTCTGAGAAACCAATTAAACTACGAAACATCATTTGGGTACCTTCAATCTACATTTACTGGCTAATGCAAATGTTCATTGCCGGCTGGGCATTCTTAAAACTGGTGTTTAGACGAAAAAGAGTATGGACTAAAACCGCAAAGGATGGCTCTGCAGCAACAGACGGTGTAGTTAAGAAGGGTTTATTTTCTTAATTTAGCCTTTTTTGTTGGCATCAAACTTTTTTTCGAAGAGTTAAAAGGCTATGAATAATTGTAGATATTTGTAGGTAATATGAATTTTCCGTTAGATAATCTTAAATCGAGCTTCAACATAGTCCATCCTAACATTCATTATAGGGTGAATGGGTTAACTATAGAGGTACACTCCTCTGAGAAATAAGAAGTGACAGTATGAATAAGAGTGGTATCGTCAAATACAAAATTCTGCATTTCACTCTAAATAAGAATAAATTTAATAGAGCTTTCAAAAATATGCCTCAAAAAATACCAAAACAGCTTATACACTTCAGTAAGCCTGAAAAATGCGTAATAGCCTTAACAATCGTAGCCATTTTGTTAGTATCAGCTTTTGGATTTTTAATTGAGGCAAATAAAAACTTGCCAATAGTGGAAGCCGTTAGCAATGATCCCACAGCAAATCCTTCTCCTTCACAATCGCCAACTACGAGTCCAACTTCAACTCCAAAACCAACAATAACAAGAGCGCCACCGCGTGTCTCAAACCTTAACACGATTATACCTGTATTTACGGCCGCGCCAGAAAAGCCTGCTGGTCTAATCGAGTCTTCTTTGCAATTGAATTATTCTTTCTGGAAGGCAGTAGCGACTAATGCGTGGAAGTACTATCAGGTTGGTACGGGTGTAGATTCAACAACTGGACTTCCTGCCGCAGGTATTGCTTATAATTATTTTACTGATTGGGATTTAGGCGTCTACATTCAAGCGATAATAGATGCTCAGAAAATAGATTTAATAACTAAAAACGGCGAATGGGGCGCTAGCTCCCGTTTAGAGAAAGTTATGCGCTTTCTTGAAACGCGGGAAATAAACAATATAACAAAGGTTCCGTTTTGGTTCTATGGCTCAGATGGAACCGGATACAAAACGCAAGATAACATCGATGCAATTGACACTGGAACACTATTTGTTGCGCTTCATAACCTAAAGATTTATGAACCCTCTTTGGCTTCACGAATAGATACCTTTGTTTATAATAGTAATAACAACAGAACTGACTACGCAGCTTTAATCCCTGGAGTAAAATGTTTTAATTCTTCTGCTAGTGTCTATGCTTATTATTTTGCAAAAGGATTTGCTTATTTTTGGCCTGATGAACTTGCTGCTATCCCAGATCAAATACTTGATAATATGTATGTCGAAAATGTTACAACATACAACGTGGTAATGCCCAAAGCAGACATTTCATGCGAACCACTACTCTATGCTTTTTTCAATCAGCCATCTAATACTAGAATACAACGATTAATGAATGAGACATATACGGCTCATGAAGCTAGATACAATGCAACAGGTGAGTATGTAGCTTTTAGTGAAGGAAATAGTCCTTACGAATTCGTATGGGAGTGGGTTGTTTTAGCCAACGGCGATACATGGAAAATAACAAACGGAACCACATATCTTCAAATGAATCCTTTTATTTACACTAAAGTCTCTCTAAGTTTTCTAGCAATTTATAACACAACCTTTGCCAGAGGAATGAGCATTTATCTTGAAAGAGTTTTCCCAGAGCCACCGAATGGATACTATGATGGAGCTGATTTTAATACTGATCGGAATAATGCGGTTGTACTTGGAAGTGTTAGTAGTAACACAAATGGTCTTATACTGTCTGCCGCAAGATACGCCATAGGTTCCTAAAAAGCGGTCTCTCTTTTTTTATTAAATCTATTCATGAAGTAGATAGTCTGAGTTCGTCCAATCGTAAGGCATTTAGGCAAGTGACCTCAATTAAGTATGCTTTAATTAATGACGGAGATTAAAAGTGCAAAAGGCTCGTTTTCGCACAGATCTAATTAATAAAAANGACGGAGATTAAAAGTGCAAAAGGCTCGTTTTCGCACAGATCTAATTAATAAAAAATGTTATGTTATTCCATTAATTGCCTTTCTCATACCATTAATAATTAGATGTGCCCCAGAATTATTAAACGGGCCATATATTGTGGGCTTTGATACAATGGGATTCTATGTTCCAAATACACTTTTATGGCTACAAAATGGATTCGAGCTATGGGGCTACCTTACTTTTGCACCCTTATTCTATACGCTACTAATGTCTGTAGTTGGGGCTGGAATACCAATAATCATCGCGCTCAAGGTACTTCCGCCATTATTTCTGGGTCTCTTGAGCCTATCGATCTACTTTTTTGCTCGAAATGGTCTTGGGTGGTCCTCCCATAAAAGCTTAATGCCTGCCCTTTTAGGTACAATATATTTCGTTGCTTTAAGAATCTCTTGGGATATGCTTAGAAACGAGCTAGGGTTAATTTTCTTATTTGTTGCACTTACATTGCTTACGAAGAAAACAAACGATAAAAAGAGAAATTATCTTTTCCTCTCTTTACTTTCTTTTGCAGTTGTCTTATCGCATCAATTGACCTCAGTACTTCTGATAGGAATTCTTGCCTTTACTATTGTCATTGGTTTTTTCCAAAGGGATTTTAAAAAAAATATCGGTTTGATTGTTGTTACGATACCCGCAGTGGTAGCATTTTTAATTCTCTACTTAGACGGAGTGGCAAGTTCAGGATTCCAAAATTACTCTACTAATACTGCGTTCTCACTAGCAGCCTGGATTAGCTTTCCTTCGTACCAAGCTATGTTATTCAGTGAATTGGGTTTTTTCCTCTACTGCTTTTTGCCTATACTGCCTTTCACAGCACTAAGTTTCAGACGCATTAATAATGTTCAATTGCGTGCGTGGATTCTTTTAAGCTTAGCCTTGTCGCTAATTCCTTTTGCGTTTGTAAGCCCTTTTCGCTGGTTGTTATTTCTTACATATCCCATTGCTTTCTATGTGACAGAGGCTCTGAGTAGACTCAAATCAATTAAATGGCGGAGTTCTAAATTTAATCTCCATAAACTTGCTACATTATACCTCATTCTATCAACCTCTCTGCTCAGTTTTGGTTTTATTGTTATGCCGCCCGAATGTCCTTTTATTTATTTTAATCCTCAATACGTTAATAGCTATCAATATCAAATGCCGACGTCAATGTTGCAGAATACAATATCCATAACTGATTATAGAGATACAGACAACGCTCTGGAATGGTTTAGAAATAACACAAACAGTAGTGCTCAATTGCTGGTACACACAGTGTTTTATAGTTGGGCTTTGTTGCATGTTGATAGTACCCAGATCATTTATTATGGATTCGACGATCCTGCCAAAGTGGCCTCTAATTCTACTAAAGAAGGTCAGACAGGTCTGTATCTTATTTGGTGGATAAAAGGTGCAGGGTGGTATGACCAACAGACTTTACCTCTACCTTTTCAGGAACTTTACCATAGCAGTAGAATAGCCATTTATTACTATAATCCGCTAATTGAGTAATGCTACTGTGTCATTGCGCTTTTGATACTTCCTTCATGAAGCTTGATTTTGAGAATAATTCAAAATTCGTAAATAGTTATATGATTGTTGCTAATGAAATTATTCCTTGGAAAAAGTAATGTCTGAATCTAGAGTTCTATTCGATTTGACTACAGGAGCAATGAGTAAAGATAGTTAGTATTAAATCAATCAAAAGAATAAAAGCGCCTCCAAATAACTCGAACAATGTTGTGAAAAATTATTTTTCTTTTAATTGTTCGAAAGAAATGCTTTCATTTGGAAAGAATAGTACAGTTTACCAAAAGTGAATACTGCCCTCGCATTAATTATATTCTTGGAGACTTGAGAGGACTATTAATGAAAGTGATAACAGAGTATATAAATACAGAATTAGTAAGTGTTAAATTCAGAACTCTCTAATTATGGAAAAGTGTTAACTCGAATGAAGCAAACAAATCATAATATAGCAGTCTCCGAAATCAGGACCTATCTAAAGACTAATTGGGGTATACCGTTTATTGTAATTTTTATTTGTCTGTTGCTGGTTTCTGCTATATCCTTATCCGCGGGGTTACTTTATGAAGCGGATGCCATTGCAGTATTTGCATTCTATTCTATTGTTATTGGTGTTGTTTTACAGCTCATATGTTCGTTCAAATACAAGAAAATATTTGAGGCTAATTGATGAGCCAACAAGTTGAACTATCTTTCGTCGTTCCAGCTTACAATGAAGAAAATTACATTGTGGACACACTTGGCAGAATTGACGCAATCATCACAAGGAAACCTTTATCATATGAAATTGTGGTAGTGAACGACGGTAGTGCAGACGGTACTTTGGCCAAAGTAAGGAAATACGCAGGCAGAAATGGTCACGTTAGAGTCTTATCCTATGAAAAGAATCTCGGAAAAGGGTATGCAGTTAAGACTGGATTTTTGAAATCAAACGGGAGTGTAGTATTCTTTGCTGATAGCGATATGGAGGTTGGTCTTGAAAAAATTCTTGACTATATGGAAGCGCTAAAACATGGAGATATTGTGATAGCATCGAAAAAACATAGAAATTCCAAAGTAGAAGTTCCGATATCTAGAAGAATCTTGAGTGCTTGCTTTAACGCATTAGTTCGTCTTCTAACTGGTGTGCCTCTTAAAGATACTCAGTCAGGTTTAAAGGCAATGAAAAAGAGTGCGTTCATAGATGTTTTTCCAAGATTGGCCGTTAAGCGATATGCTTTTGATGTTGAATTACTGGCTGTTGCCAATCTTTATGGTCTAAAAGTAGTGGAGATGCCTGTAAATATCAAACTAGAATCTAAATTTAATCCTAAGGAAATGTGGAACATGTTTTTAGATTTACTCGGAATAGCTTATAGACTTCGAATTGTCCATTGGTACCAAAGAACTCTTCCGCAAAAGAATGGTTTTCAAAATATGGTTTCATTTGTCCTTCGTGAGCATTAATGCTACAAGAACCTTTTGTGTCTATTATTATTCCTTGTAAAGAAGTTGATCAATACACAAGAGAATGCATTGAAGGCTGTAAGCAGTTAGATTATTCTAAATTTGAGATAATACTCTTGCCAGATTCCTACAGTGACCAATCAATTGATGGTGTTAGAGTGATAGATACCGGCGCTGTGTCTCCGGGAGTTAAGCGCAACATTGGAGTGAAGAAATCAAACGCCGCAGTTTGTGCTTTTATTGACAACGATGCTTATCCTCGGAGAGACTGGTTGGTAAATGCTCTGAAAATTCTTGAAGACCCCCTTATCGGGGGCGTTGGTGGACCTGGATTAACGCCGCCTGCAGACGGCTTTCTGCAAAAAGCCGGCGGTTACGTCCTTTCTTCTTTTATGGTTGGAAATTTATCAAGTAGATACAAAACAAAAAGCTATTTTGAATCTGATGATATACATTCGTGCAATTTCGTTGCTAGAAAGTCAGTAATTGAAGACGCTGGAGGTTGGAATGAAAAATACTGGCCGGGTGAAGATACTCTAATGTGTTTAGCTATTCGAAAAACTAGCAAAAAATTGATCGAATCATCCGATGTTGTTGTCTATCACCACCGTCGCTCGCTATTTAAGCCACATCTGAAACAGGTTTCTCGTTTTGGCGAACATAGAGGCTTTTTTGTTAAGAAATTTCCTGGGAACTCCGTCAAGTTGACTTATTTCCTTCCGTCCATACTTGTATGCTTGACAGCAGTCGGTTTGGTACTTTCTGCATTTTTTCAAGTTTTTAAATATATTTTATTATTCGGTCTAATCTTTTATCTTCTTCTAAGTCTCGTTGCAGCTGCATTGCAAGTTAGAAATGTAAAGTTATTACTCTCCATCTGGATCGGAATAATAGTAACACATTTAGTTTATGGCTCATTCTTTCTGTCAGGACTCATAAAGCGTGACTTAGATAGATGAAAATATCCATATCTTATCCTCCAATAATCTCAGAAAAAGGAATTCCTCTATTATCGCAAAATAGACAATTCCAGTATTTTCGATCACCGACCTATATTTATCCAATGGTTCCTGCTTACGCTGCTACTCTACTAGATAACGCAGGATATGAAGTTGTTTGGGATGACGGTATTGCTGAGGAGAAAAACTATAACCAGTGGCTTACTGATATAGAAAACATCGGTCCAGATGTTGTGACTATCGAGACTAAAACTCCGGTTGTAAAAAAACACTGGTCAATTGTCAATGATTTGAAGAAAATTTTGCCCACGTCTAAAGTGGTTCTAGTCGGCGACCACGTTACTGCTTTGCCTCTTGAATCGATGCAACAGAGTAACGTCGATTTTGTTCTCACTGGCGGCGACTATGACTTCCTACTGTTGAATTTAGTTCATTTCTTAAGTGGAAAAGTATCACAACTTGAGCCAGGTGTTTGGTATAGACATAATGATAATATAAAAAATACTGGACAATTCACGTTAAATCATAATTTAGACGAATTGCCGTATATCAACCGCAAATTAACCAAATGGCAATTGTACAATGAACGAAATGGAAATTTTAAAGTCACTCCGGGGGCCTATACAATGGCAGGTCGAGATTGCTGGTGGAGAAAAGACGGTGGCTGCATTTTTTGTTCTTGGCCCACATTATATCCAACCTTTAGGGTAATGAAACCTGAACATTTGGCAGATGAAATAGAGTTACTAATTACTAGTTATGGCGTCAAGACGGTTTTTGATGATACTGGTTGTTTTCCAGCTGGGGGTTGGTTGCGGAAGTTTGCTAACTTAATGATTGAACGGGGATACAATAACAAGATACAGTTTGGTTGTAACATGCGATTCGGAGCTTTATCGCGCGAGGATTATCGCCTGATGAAAAAAGCGGGTTTTCGAATGCTTTTATTTGGGATAGAATCTGGAAGTCAGGCAACTCTTGATAGACTTAACAAAGGGACTACTATAAATGGTATAATGGATGAATGTAGAATTCCTAGAGAAGAGGGATTGGAGCCACACATAACAATCATGGTAGGTTATCCTTGGGAAACACGCCAGGAAGCGTTAAGCACTCTGCAGGTTGCCAAAACTTTGATGCAGAAAGGATGGGCTACAACACTGCAATCTACAGTAGTTATTCCCTACCCGGGGACCAAATTGTATAGTGAAGCTTTGAAAAATGGCTGGTTCCGAGTTGATCCAAAAGATTATGAACGATTTGATATGAAAGAACCAGTTATGACTACCCCAGACATGTCCCCTGAAGAGATCATCAGACTTTGCGATCAAATATATAGAGTTTTTCTAACACCAAAATATCTTCTGCGGCAATTCACGCGAATACGCACTTTGAGAGACTTAAAATATTCAGTCAAAGGTCTCGTAAAAGTCTTAGGACATGTTAGTGATTTTGGCAAACGTGAGAAGTCTCATGAACAGTTTTAACAATAGTCTTTTAAGTCATGATAAAACGCCATTAGTTTCCGTAGTGATAACAACAAAGAATGAAGAGGCGAACATAGGGAATTGCTTAGCTTCATTATTAAATCAGAGCTATAAAGATTTGGAAATAATCGTAGTTGATAATTATTCTAAAGATAAAACAACCGATATTGCGTCATCTTTGGGTGCTAAAATTCTTTATAAGGGGAATGAACGATCAGCCCAAAGAAACCATGGTGCTCAGATTGCCATTGGTCAACATTTAATCTATTTGGATGCCGACATGATCCTAAGTCCTAATCTGATAGAAGAATGTGTAAAAAAAATAGAATCCGATGATATAGTCGCAATTTACATTCCTGAGAAGGTAGTAGGAAAGGGTTTCTGGATAAAAGTTAGGGATTTTGAGAGGAGCTTTTACACGGGTACTGTTATTGATGCTGTTCGCTTTATCAGAAGAGACGTATTTCTGCAAGTCGGAGGGTTCGATGAGTCACTTATTGGTCCAGAGGATTGGGACTTTGATAGGAAAATACGGGGACTTGGACAAACCGCGATCTGTAGTTTGCCTCTTTATCATAATGAAGGTGAGTTTAAGATGAGGCGCTACTTGAAAAAGAAAGGCTACTATACAAATGGCGTTACAGAATACGTTAATAAATGGGGATCTAATGATTCAGAGGTTTCAAGGCAAGTTGGCTTTCGTTATAGACTTTTCGGAGTTTTTGTTGAGAAAGGCAAATGGAAAAAATTAGTTAAACATCCTTTATTGACCTTTGCGATGTATCTCTTAAGGTTGAGAGTGGCTATAGTCTATTTTAGAGAAAAAAATACGTGTAGGTAGCCCAATGTTAACCTTTTATATTTTTGCAATGTCTATCAGCCCTCCTGGTACTATGGGCGGAGATACAAAAATTTTGTTAGAGTTTGCTAAAAGATGGGCTAATCTCGGTTGTACAGTTACAATCATTACTTCTGAGAGCGGTTATAAAACATTTCAAAATTACAAAGTAAATAACGTTAATTTCTCTATCATTTCCTCTTCTAGACTTGAAAAACTCAGTAGACCGCTATGTCATGTCCTCCAAACTTTGAAAGCATCTATTAGGGTTATGAAAAATACTCTCTTAGATAGAAAAATTGTGATTTATTCAGCTACTAATTTTTGGCCTGATGTAATACCTGCTGCTCTTCTTAAGAAAAGGCTGTCTAACTCAACTTGGATTGGTAGTTGCTATCTCCCGATCCCAAGTCCATTTAAAGGCTTTGAATTTGCATATGAACAAAAAACAAAAATCCTTCCTGACTTAAAAACGCTAACAAATTACCTTGTTGAAAAGCCATCTTCATCGATAATGAGACGATTATCCGATTATATTTTTGTAACAAATGATTTGGACAAATACTATTTTTCAGAGAAGGGGTATCCTGAAGATAGACTTAAAGCCATATACGGTGGCGTTAGCTTAAAAGAAATAGCGACTGTATCCAATCAGAAAGTCAAGTACGATGGTTGTTTTGTCGGACGCATACACCCAATGAAAGGGGTTGATTATTTGATTGACATATGGGATAGAGTATGTAAAATTCTGCCTAATGCTCGTTTGGCTTTAATCGGAAATGGCTCTAAAGATTTTGAGGAAAAAATTCAGCAAGAAATAAGCAAAAGAGGGCTTAAAAGAAATATCGATACATTGGGATATATGGATGGAATAGATAAATATCTAGTTCTGAAGGCAAGTAAAGTGTTTCTTCACACTTCCATTTATGATAATTCAGGGATGACTGCAGCCGAGGCAATGGCTTGTGGACTGCCCGCTGTAAGGTTTGATATTCCTGCTTTAAGGATCGCGTATCCGAAAGGAATGTTAGTGGTTCCCCTGAAAGACTCCGGAGAATTTGCTAAAGCCGTACTGCAACTATTAACTAACAATGATTTGTTCTGCAAGCTTCAAAAGGAAGCTTTAGAATTAGCAGAAAACTGGGACTGGGATAAGAAAGCTGGTAATATTCTCGAATACATAACTGAATAAATTAACCTAGAAAAGGCTCGATTAGAAATTCTTATACATAAACAATATCAAGACCAAATTTGCAAGCGTATATATAACTGCTATAGGATACTCCTAAAAAAGAGGCTAAATATTGGAAAGCAAAGATGGGCTTAGACATCCAGGTTGGGAAACTGACAAGATTAAGCTCTCTTCCAGGCTAATAAGAAAAGGTGGTCGTGGGGTCTTCTATTTTTTGAGCTTACCTTTTCACATGCGCTGTGGGAAAATAGGGAAGAATTTTCTTATTAGCCCCGGATACTCACTCTGGAAATGCAATCTTCAAAATGTTACAATAGGCGATAATGTATCCATTGGATATCGCGCGTGTATAATGACTATACCCTTAGGGCTCAACTCAAAACCAACAATTGATATTGGCGATAACTGTAACATTGGTAATGATTTGAAAATGGGTGCGGCCAAGAGAATCTTTATAGGAAAAAATTGCCTTATTTCTTACGATGTATCCATTATAGATCATAATCATGCTTTCGAAAATATCAATATTCCCCCTCTTTTGCAAGGTATTGATAAACCGGCGGAAATCAGAATTGGTGATGACTGTTTTCTTGGTGCACATAGTTTCATCCTCAAAGGGGTATCTTTAGGAAAGCACTGTGTAGTTGGAGCTAATAGCGTTGTTACCTCGTCGTTTCCCGACTTCACTATTGTTGCAGGGGTACCAGCTCGAAAAATAAGAAGCCTCAAGTGATTCACGTTAAAAAATTACCTTGATTTCAATTGGTTATTTGCCTTATTTCAGAGAATATTAATTTTTGAATTAACCAACACTACTTGCCGAATTCAACAACTATTTTTTCATAGTTACGTAACATAGCTTCTAAGGAAAAGTTCTTTTCAATAAATCGTCTTGATGTCAGTCTCATCTTCTCAGTTTTAGCGGGATTGTCGATAAGTTCTATCGTGGTTTTTAGAAGTTGGTCGAAATCGCCGGTTGAAACTAAGTTACCGTTTTGACCGTTACTGATCATTTCAGATATGCCTCCAGAACCATAAGCTATTACAGGGCATCCGCAAGCCATACTTTCAAGCGGAATCTGTGCAAATGGTTCATCCCAAAGGGCAGGAAAAACGAGAAGATACCCATTACTGTACGCCTTTGGTAAATCCGATTTATTAATGTAGCCAAGATCTTTTACGCAGTTATGGAATGAGCCCTGACCGTATCCGAATGCAAGGAACTCTACATTATCTCTAAGCTTAGAAACTTCTGTGGCTAACTTGACAAAATGGTGGTAACCTTTGACATTAGTCCTTGCTCCTGCATAGAGAATCCGTTTTTTTTGACCTCGGGTTCTATTTTCTGTAGGTCGATAGAACGCAGTATCAATTCCGTTATGTACTGCTCGAACATCCATATCCTCCAGTTCTTTTTTATATATCTCTACCATGAAATTGCTCGGAACAATAATTGCGTTACATTTTTGAAGTACGCGTTTTCTGTTGATTCTCAAATTATTGACTACTTTCTTGGGGAACAGACTAGAGACAACTTGTGGTCCAAGATTGGCCTGTTTTGAAATGCAATTCTTACAGTCTCGTGCTTCAGATTCAACTTTTGAACAAGAACAGTTATGTACGTTATTCCAGAAGTCGAACTTTGGACACAACCCCCAATAAATATGCTGTGTAACAAGTACAGGAATTTGCTTTTTTATGCATTGGCGCATTATTGAGAGGTCAAAATCATAGAAAGCCAAAACAACATCAGCTTCGGATATATTAGACCTGTTTATTGCATTACTAATTAGAGAGTTATCGTTTTCTATAAAACGCGAGATTGATCTTGTTTTGTCTATCAATAATGGCATAGAATTGCAGACATAACAATTATTTTTTTTCGATAGATGGCGAATTAATTCTTTACCGATGACTGGTTCGCCGCCTCTCCATTCGCGATGAAAAACTGCTCCGGCAAACAATATTTCCAAACTTATAACCCTCTTTTCTCTCCAACTAAATCACGCTATTGGCGTGTTATGCCCCGTTGGTGTCATTCAAGTCTTCCTTTGAAATATTAACTTTTTGACATGTGCCTTTTTTATGAAAATAACGAGTAAGTAGATGAAGGATACTATAACTGCGGATAGAGTTATTATAACACCTATATAGGAAAAAGCTTGTGGAACAAAGAAAAGCGTAACTATAAAGCTGGTTCCTTCCTGAAGTTGTTCGGGGTCAATGTACCACGCATTAGCATATCCATTAACGATAAAATGATAATTATTGCTTACCGGTTGCCTGAATAGATAAGATATGTCTTGTACTGTAAACAAGCTTTCACTTATTTGCTCTTGGGAACTGCCGTTAGTAACAATACCGCTACTTTCTATCGAAGCTCTTGAAGTGTAAGCGCGCCATTTAGAATCATAGTTTTCTCCGAAAATGATAAAAAAAGGTTGAGTTGCGTTTTGGACTGTAATTTCCACTTTTGTTGGATTAATAATTTTGTAAGACAATTGTGCTAGATTCTCGTTACCAACTGTGCTATTAGAGATAACATGATACGTCGTATTTTTTACAAAGGTAATAGTGTCGGATATGATATGGTTAAGTTGAATTATTGCCTTTTGGTTAGCAGGGATTATAATTGGGAATTGTAACGGTTTTGTTCCCATACCTTCCCAATCTGTTTCCCACCAGGCGCCGAGTATATCTGATATTGGCTGTCCATTCTCTAATATTTCATCAATTGATAAAGGTGTGTCACCAGTTTTAATGTAAACTAATGTAGAATTAAGGGCCGCCCATCCGGTGCCATTATAGGCTGAAGAAAATTGGTAATGTAGAATTAAGGGCCGCCCATCCGGTGCCATTATAGGCTGAAGAAAATTGGTATGGGCAGGAGGCATTTGATGGGAAACTTAACGTGTCTTGCGCTTCTTTACCGTTGGTCATGACAACGTTTTTCCATCCCGAGAAATATTTTATCTGTATATTCCCATTTGAAAGGTCATCCCATCTAAAGGGTTTTTCTCTTCCATTCTCGGGCACGACTATGCTGGTTTCCACTGTTTTATTAAAAATTTGTCTAAGCGGTAAACCGTTAACGAATTGGTTTTGAGATTCACTCAATTGGTCAGATAGGAAAAATAACGAATTAGGTGATGCTGTGTTATTTGACAAATAACGTCTAAAATCGCTGCTGGACCCATTTATGAACACTAAACTATCAGATGGGTAAATTCTGGAGAGCGACTGGTTGTCTGAAATTTTATAAACGTCCAATGGACCAAATGAAGCTGCTAATTTGATAACACTAGTATTAGATAGGAACGATTTCATGTATTCTGGAGAATGAATGGTTCTTCCAGTATAATTCCACCAGAGGTCGTTTCTTTGAATTATATACTCGATATTTAAAAAAGACGCTGCCTTTACGAAATTATCCGAGTTGTTGAGGTCGATTTCTTGATAAACGAGTGTCGCCATATCGTTTATGCTGGCGTAGCCAAAGCTGTTTTGTACTACTGGTTTTGTTATTAGGGATGCTGCGATTGCGTCTGAGCCGTAATACCCCCATAAATATGGAACTTGATAGAAGTCGTCTCCGGGTGTTTGTAGTACTCTGAAGTTGCCTGGGATACTATTAATATATTCACTTGCTTGGTACCAATATGTTGGTATTTGAACGTAGGCTGAGAAGGGAAGGGCGTCGGTGCTCTCAAATAATATGTCGTTGTTATAGATAGGGAAAACTGAGACTATGAAGATTGCTACAATCAAGAGCATAAATAGCTTGCTGAATGAATTTTTGTATGGTATTTTTGAGTACTTTATTCTGTGTGCCATTGAGGCTGTTGCAAATCCTATTAACAATGCCAGGGGGATAATTAGGAAAAAGTATAGTTTTAGGAATGGCTCTCTGAAAATGAAAGCGCCTGGTAAGCGGTTATATAAAAATAAGTTTACATCGGATAAGGGTGGATGTAGCCCCTTTGCGAGGAACATTAGAACAAGGATTGTTGCAGCGAAAATAAGATTGACTTTTCTGTATTTTCCTTTGAAAAATAATGCAGAAAAAGCGATGAGGAGGGGGGTAAAAAGTAGAAATTGCATTACTGGATTTGAATATGTATCAATATAGGGTACATATTCAGGAGTCCAATTCCAAATGCCATTTAGCCAGAAGAGATTAAGGAAACTCGATCTTCCATAAACAAATGACCAGACGGACACGTCGGTGGTTGTTGCTAGCTGAACAGTGCCTCCAGCGTATGAGGTGCTTTCAATTAAGAAAGGTACTATCCACCATATATTCATAAGCAAGCTCGTAATCGACACAAAACCTAGAGTTTTGCATACCCTGAGGCGTACACCTTTTTCGGTAATTATCGAATAAGAAAAAAGAAAGAAGAATACTGCCACTACCAAAATGGTAAAAGCCGGATTAGTAATTGAAAAGCTTAACAATACTGTCGAGATTGCTGAGAAAGCGATTACAGTACCTGTTGTTTTATGATCTTGCCTAACGTTACGGATAATCCGTATGTAAAGAAAAATCATTAGCGGTGTAAGCACAAGAAACCAAGAGGCTACATCGTTAAAATTTCTAAAAAACATAATTAGGTTGAACATGTAGAAAATACTAGCGATTAATGGAATAACTTTCTCTTGTTTATAGACTGTTGAGGCAAGGAGATACATCGATAAACCTGCGCCCATAAAATATATCACTTGAAGAAGAATTTGGATTGAACTGATGCTTAATCCTACACTTGCAAGAATGTACCAAATGCCAAACCAAACGCTCTGCATCGGCGTAGGATTGCCTGCTTGGGGGACACTCCCCATTGCTGCCGCATCTGACCAGGTGAAAGCAAACCTTGAATTAGTCATTGGATTGAGAAATGGAAGGTAGTCTCCTCTAGCGACGATAAAACCTGGTCTAAACCACAACAAGGGTATAATGCCTAAAGAGACGATTACAATTATGGACCAATATTTCCGGATAAGAAGTTGTAAGCCTTTTATGAGTTTATTGTTCTTAAGATTGTGCATAACAATACCCGCAAAATCGAATTTCTGGGAGTAATTGAGTCAATATTTATTTCTTCAACCTCGCATCCTGTCCTAAATTTAGTTTTAAACATATATTTTAAAATTTAAAACTATTTCTTTTTTCGGGAGCTAATAGAAAATTTGTTGCCTAAGCAGGTGTAAGATATGATTATTGGTTGTTTGTACTTACTGCTTTTTTAGTACTTTTAAGGGTGACTGGTTATAAGCTGTATTGCAAATATTTCTATCTATAATCTTGGATGTTAGTTTACTTTGTTGACTTAGGAAAGTCCCAAACTTTCAAAATTTTATATATAGAAACGATTTCACCAAGATTTAATACGCAGATTACATACTCTATGACGACCGACATGCAGCAGAGTATGTTAAAGACAATTGTTTTAAGCAATGCTGAAAAAATTAGCTGCTTTCTTCGTAACCAACCATCTTCACCATTTGGAACTGATTTAATCGGATACAATATAATTATTTCATTCATAAAAGACAGACATGTTTTTCAGGTCGAGGGCGATTTGGTAGAAATCGGTACTTTTTTGGGTGGTGGTGCCCTAAAACTTAGCAAGACTATCGAAAAAGAAGCTCCAAAAAAGACGCTTTTTGTTATAGATGTTTTTGATCCAAACTTTGACTGGACTAAAAATACAAGTGGGAATAGCATGGCTTCTTTTTATCAGGATTCACTTAAACGCTACCATGGAAGAACACAACAACAAGTGTATGAAGAAGTTACTTCAGGCAGAAAAAATATCGTAACATTAAAAATTGATTCTAAAAAAGCTCACTTACCTACTGATAAATTGTGTTTTGCATTGATTGATGGTAATCATAGTCCTGACTACGTGGAATCCGACTTTCTATTAGTCTGGGCTTTACTAAAATCAGGTGGTGTTGTAGCTTTTCATGACTATGAAGGAGACCTACCGCAAACTACAATGAAAATCAACGAACTGATTAATAGATACAAAAAGGAAATCGTCTCGACTCACCAGATAAAGTCTAAATGGTTGATTTTTTTAGTCAAAGCATAATCTTTGAGCTGATATAAAAAAATATGCCAAACTGTGCACTTATCATAGGTTGAATTAAATCTATTTGCAAAAATCGTCTGCCGAGTCGGTAAATGCTACTGGATGCTTCAGACCAAAGTATGGCTCAATAATAAGCTTTGAATCCTAAAATTAATATTGTAACGACCTAAGATTAGTTTCAACAACATTTAGAGGGAACTGAAATTACAGCTAATAAAGAATTCAGAACGGGGATTGTCGGCGGAGGATTATCTGGTTTAACCTTAGGTTATCTTCTAAATCAGAAGGGAGCTGAATTTGAAATCCTTGAAAAGGAGCAACAATTCGGTGGTCTAATGAGATCAAGCAAACAAGACGGCTTCATCTTTGACGATGCTGGCTCCCATATTCTCTTCTCAAAAGACCATAATACCTTAAATTTCATTCTCGGTCTCTTAGGAAAAAACAAAGTAGAAAACTTACGCAACACAAAAATTTTGTACAAAAAAATGATGGTAAAGTATCCTTTTGAGAATGGTCTTTCTGATCTGCCAAAAGAGGAAAACTTCGAGTGCCTGGATTCATTCATTGAAAACCTCTTGAAAAAGGCTAGGGGGGAAATAGACAAGTCTAAAAACCTTAGTGATTGGTTTTGCTATACATTCGGCGACGGTATTGCTAATAAATATCTTCTACCTTATAATGAGAAAATCTGGAAATTCGACCTCGATAAAATGGGGCTTGATTGGGTTGAAAGAATTCCTGCCCCACCGATTCAAGATATAATTAAGTCGTCTGTTGGAATACAAACAGAAGGGTACAGTCATCAACTGCATTTCTACTACCCTAAACTTGGTGGAATAGAGGCATTAATTCATTCTCTTGCAAGCCGAATTCCTGCTAAAAATCTTACTCTAGGATATCACGTTAAAAAAATATGGCGCGAAGGGAGTCAATGGCTTGTTTCAAATGGACTTCAAGAAAAAACATTTGATAAGCTAATTTCCACAATGCCCATTCAAAACCTTGTTGAAGCAGTTGATGCACCCAAAGAAATTAAAGATGCTGCTAAGTCTCTAAAGTACAACTCTCTTATCGTGATTATGATTGGCATAAATAAAAACAAACTGAACGACCTCTCATGGCTTTATATCCCTGATAAGTTAACCTTAACTCACCGAATTAGTTTCCCATCAAATTATAGCCCTTGCGTTACTCCACCCGAGAAATCCTCACTTCTAGCAGAAATAACCTGCAATTTCGATGACCTCATTTGGAAAATGCCAGATGACGCTCTAATCGAACGAACGATTAATGATCTATCGCGAATAGGTATAATTGAAAAACATGACGTCTGTTTCACTAAAGTTCAAAGAACAGAATATGCTTATGTGATTAACGACTTAGACTACACCACAAATCTTACGATAATTAAGAGGTTCTTTGAAGGAAATGGAATAGGTTTGGTTGGGAGATTTTCTGAATTTAGCTATCTAAATATGGATGCCTGCATTGAAAGCGCTTCTAGTTATGTTAAAAACTATTTTTCCGACTAAACCTTAGTATTTTCCTACTATATACCTGTTTTATGTGTCAACTATAACTTTTCTAAAAACCAAGTAACTGTACGCCTTAGACCGTAATCAAGCTCTATATTTGGTTTCCAACCGATTAAACATTCCAATTTATTAGTATCTGGACAACGTCTCTTTGGGTCGTCTTTTGGCAAAGGACAGAATTCTATGGTCGATTTCGCCTTTGTGATTTCTTTTAATTTTTCAGCTGTCTCTAAGATCGTTGTTTCTTTGGTGTTGCCAACGTTCACGACTTCTCCTTTAGCGTTAGGATTAGTCGTTAGTAACATCAGGCCTGTTACTGTGTCGGTGATGTAGCAGAAGGATCTTGTCTGTTTTCCATCGCCATACACAGTGATAGGCTGTTTAGTCAACGCTTGCAGTATAAACCGTGAGAGTGCTCTACCATACAATCCATCTTCTCTTAAGCGTGGTCCATATGAGTTGAAGATTCTTGGGACTCTAACATCTAAGCCATATTGTCTTTGATATGCCATTAGCAGAGCTTCTGCGAACCGTTTTCCTTCATCATAACAGGATCGTGGACCGATAGGGTTTACTTTTCCCCAATAAGTCTCTGGCGTGGGAATCACTTCTGTGTCACCATAAATTTCTGATGTTGAAGAAAACAGCAATATTGCATCGTTCTTTCTTGCCAATTCTGCCATTGCAGAAGTGCCTAAAGCACTAGTCTGTAACGTCTCGATTGGATGTGTTTGGTATTCATCAGGTGATGCATGTCCCGCAATGTGTAGGATATAATCAAATTTTTCTTCGCTCCTAAAAGAGCAAACATCAGACTCGATAAATTTGAATTGCTTGCGATTGTTTAGATGATCGATGTTTTTTATTCTCCCAGTTGAAAGATCGTCAACAACTGTTATTTCAGCGCCAAAATCTACAAGCAAATCGCAAAGCCAACTGCCAATAAATCCTGCACCGCCAGTGACGAGTATGCTTTTTCCCTCAAACGGATCTCCTTTTACAACGCGCTTTATTACTTCAAGATCTTCGCGGATAATTTTATCAATCATGGATTTAGTCTCTTGCAGAATTGTTGATATGAAAGTTCCAGAGCTTGCCAATACCTTTCTGGGCTGCCAATATCTAGATGTTGGTACCCGCTGTTTAGTTTTACAGCGTAGACTTTTAATCCCCAGTCAATTAGCTTCTGGATAGCGTCGGTAAGTTGGATTTCTCCATTTTTCCCTGGCTCAGTCGCTTTTAAAGCTTTGAAAATTATGGGTTGAAAAATATACATCGCCATTATCGCCAGATTAGTTTTGGGTTTCTCTGGTTTCTCAACTACAGATTGCACTCTGATAATTCCAGGCTCCACTTCTTCTCCTTCAACAATTCCATACTGCTTCGGCTTCTCAATTTCCAACACTAGAAAGGCAGCATCAGCGTTAAACCGCTCAAAGCCTTCAAGCAGTTTCTTTACATAATCCATTTTTTTAGAAATTATGCAGCTGTCTCCAGCATGAACCAAGCAACACTCATTTTGAACGAAAGGTTGCGCCATAAGAACTGCGTTCCCAAACCCCTTTGCCTCTGGCTGGTTAACCCATAAAATCGTAGAAGTGTCTAACTTGTCATAGAATCCCTCTAACTCTGAGGCTAATCCATTTTTTCCCATTCCCTCAAGTGTCCTTATGCATTTAGCATCCTGAGTAAAATGATCTTCAACACCACGCTTGCCCCTGCCAACGATAAAACAAAACTCCCTAAGACCTGCATCGTGTAATTGCTCGAAAACAAGTTGAACTACAGGTTTTACAATCATGTCGCCTTGAGGTGTTTTTGAAAAAATTGGTAGCATCTCTTTAGGTTGTTCTTTAGTTGCTGGGAAAAGTCGTGTTCCAAGACCAGCTGCTGGGATTATAACTTTGCGAACCATCAGACGTCCTCTTGAATCTCTTTTGTTATGTCAACCAATATATATTTAATATGATTACTAAATCCAAATCAGCGTATCATGTGAGGTCTAACAAACTTGAAAAAACAACCCAGGATTTCCGTCATAGGTGTAGGATATGTCGGTTTATGTACAGCTGTAGGATTAGCAAGCAAAGGCTATCAAGTTCTGGCATCTGACATAGACGCCGAGAAAATCGCGAAAATAAACAAAGGGATCCCCACTTTCCATGAGCCTGGCCTACAAGAAAAGCTGACCGAAAGCATCACAAAAGGAAACCTCAAGGGTCTAGTCAACGCAATAGACAGGGCAATACTTGAAACTGAACTCACTTATGTAGCTGTAGGGACACCCAGCAAACCTGACGGAAGCATAGATCTCCAATACATCGAATCCGCTGCAGTTAGCATAGGAAAAGCCCTCAAATTAAAAGATGCTTATCATGTTACGATAATCAAGAGCACAGTTGTGCCCGGAACAACCCAAAATAGTGTCAAACCTATACTTGAACGAGAATCTAAAAAGAAATGCGGCAAAGATTTCGGTTTATGCATGAACCCCGAGTTTCTTCGCCAAGGTTCCGCATTCCAAGATACCCTAAACGCCGACCGCGTAGTAATAGGCTCATATGATAAACAATCAGGCGATAAACTTGAAGATCTATACAAAGAATTCTACAGTCCAAAAGTGCCTCCAATAATACGTACAACTCTCTCGACAGCAGAACTGATAAAATACGCAAGCAACGCTATGCTTGCTACTAAAATCAGCTTCATAAATACAATCGCTAATATTTGTGAAAAGATTCCTCGCGCTGACGTGAAAGTCGTGGCAACAGCGATGGGGTTGGATAAACGTATCGGACCGCTTTTCTTAGATGCTGGTTTAGGTTACGGAGGTTCCTGTTTTCCAAAGGATGTTAAAGCCCTAATTGCCTGTTCAGAACAATTCGGCTACATACCAGAGCTTCTGAACTCAACGGAGAACGTCAACAAAAAGCAACCGTTGAAAGCAATAGATTTCTGCAAGAAACATCTCAAGGTACTTGAGGGAAAAAAAATCGCCATTCTAGGTTTGGCATTTAAGCCAGACACAGACGACATGAGAGAAGCGAGGGTTATCCCAATAATAAACAACTTACTATCGGAAGGTGCGCAGGTGATTGCTTATGACCCAGTGGCGACATCGATGGCAAAAACAATTTTTAAGGATTCAATTTGCTACGCAAATTCAGTTACAGATTGCCTCAAGAAAGCCGATTGCTGTATCCTTGTAACCGAGTGGCCAGAATTTAAAAAGCTTACACCCGATGACTTCATAAAGAACATGAAGCAGCCGATTCTGATCGATGGAAGACGTATCTATGAGCCAAAAGAATTCAGTAAGAAACTAAAGTTCACAGCTATAGGCTTAGGGCAATAACCCAATTCTTATTGCTTTTTGTTCAGAAAGTAGAACGTCGAAAGACACTTAAGCAGTTAACATCTAAAAAAACCATATTTCATAGTACACAGCAAAAAGGCAGTGTACATTAAGAAAAAGTCTGACTAATAAGCGGTAGGTTGTCTGAAATGATTGACACGATTGGTCAAATGATGTTCGGTATTACACTCTCTGTGCTGCTTACATATGCTGTGCGACAGTACCTCTTCATGTACACATCATTAAAACATAACAGCGCCTCTGCTGAACCTCCCCCAAAAGACCTGACACAAACGGTTTCAATCTTGATTCCAGCGCATAACGAAGACAAAGTTATAGCTAGAACACTAAAGTATATGAGTAAACTCGATTACCCCAGAGATAAAATCGAAGTTATTTTGCTGAATGATAACTCAAAAGATAACACCTCCAAGATCGCGCATGAATGGGCCTCTAATTGTCCCTTCATAAGAGTCATCGATAGACCTGTCGGCGGCTTAGGCAAAGGCGACGTATTAAACCAGGGCATCCGAGAATCAAAGAATGATGTTATCTTCATTTTCGACGCAGACTACACTCCTGCACCTGATACAATCAAGCGGCTGGTCCGATGGTTTGACGACCCTAAAGTCGGCTTGGTTCAAGGAAAAATCCATGTGGTTAACAAAGACGAAAACCTGCTTACCAAGATGATTCATACAGAACGCTGCGCAGGGTTCCAATGTGACCTGCTTGCGCGGGATACTCTTAAAGTTAGTAACCAGTACGGAGGTACTGCAGGCGGATTTAGGCGGGAACTTATCGCTAAAGTCGGGGAATGGCAACCGGGTACGTACTGTGAAGACACTGATCTTACCTGCCGTGCAATGCTAGCCGGTTACAAAGTTAAGTATGATGTTTCAGTTAACTGCGGCGAAGAGGCTCCTGACCGACTTAAAATTTATTATAAGCAGCGATATCGGTGGATCCGTGGTCATGTTCTCTGTGCTTTTAAATATTCAAAACAATTCTTCCATTCACCTTACTTGTCGCGTCGAGAGAAGGTGGATGGATTACTCTGGCTAAACCTCAACTGCATCCCAATTCTAACGGTTTTAGCAACAGTAATCGGTGCAGGGGTCACTATCCAACGCATCCTCACTGATGGTTTAGGCAAATACCTTACTAACCTCACCTTAGAGCCTTGGGTATTTTTGCCCGCAATTCTCCTTACCCTTTTCGGTCTAGGCGCTACCATAGGCACAGTCTATGCTGGTCTCCATAATGTCAAGGAGATACGCTATCTCAAATTCGCTATCTCCATGATAGTCAACAGCTACATCATGTGCTTCATCCTATCTACAAAAGCCTACATAGATATCCTCATGAATAGCCCGTTTAAATGGATAGTTACTGAGCGAAATGGCGTAATCACCTAAACTGAAAACTCTATCAGCACGGAATCGTCTTCTGAGACCAAAAGTGATAAACACCACCCCCACACCAACAATTAACTAAAAAAACTACAATAGCGGTCGGGAAAGAACTGAGCAAAGCAGTTGACATGGCAAAGGTTTCAGCAAAAGGTGGTTTTCACTTATTGTGGGGTCTCGTTGTCTCTACGGTCATATCTTCTATTGGCACAATTCTTATAGCACTTTTTCTAGGCGAAGACAATATGGGTCTCTACGCAATCGCCATAGCTGCACCCAATCTAATAGCTACTTTTAGAGACTGGGGGATTACAACTGCAATGGTAAAATATTCAGCACAGTACAACAGTGAAAACAATTTCGAGAAAATAAGGAGTATATTCGTCTCAGGTCTTGCATTCGAAATAATCTTCGGTTTATTACTCACAATATTTTCTATTTCAATTTCAGGATTCTTGGCGGAGGTTTATCAGCGTCCTGCTATAGCTCAGCTAATTCAGATATCGTCACTTTTCATTTTGGCAGGTGCTCTTGTTAATACAGCAACCGCTGCCTTCACAGGCATGGAAAGAATGCACCTTAATAGTATAATGTTAATCATTCAGTCTATAGTTAAGACTACACTGATAATTGGTCTTGTCTTATTGGGTTTGGGCACTCTTGGTGCAGTTATTGGATTTTCTGTAGCGATTATTATTGCAGGTATTGCTGGAATATTGCTAATGTATACCTTGTATAAGTCTCTTCCAAAGTCGACCGGCGGGAGACTGGAGTTAATGGGGACTGTAAAGATGATGCTCAAGTATGGGTTACCTATTTCCATTGGCGGCATATTGAGTGGTTTTCTCACGCAATTCTATAGTAACATTATGGCAGTATTTGTCACTGATAATGCATTGATTGGTAATTATTCAGTGGCAACAAGCTTTGTTGTTCTTATATCCTTCTTTGCTACACCGGTAACAACGATGCTGCTGCCTGCTTTTTCCAAATTAGACTTTAGGAAAGAACCTGAAGTTCTGAAGAATGTTTTTCAATATTCAGTGAAGTATGCTTCGTTAATAGTTGTACCTGTCGCAATGTTGGTGATGTCTCTATCTCAGCCTGCAATAAGTACCCTATTTGCTGATCGTTATAGTCAAGCACACCTTTTTCTCGCCTTATTGTCAATAATTTATCTCTTTACTCCGCTTGGAGGCCTTAGTATTGGCAATTTGATGAACAGTCAAGGCGACACAAAAACCAACCTTAAAATGACATTGTTAACAGTTGGAATTGGCTTTCCCTTAAGTTTTGCTTTGGTCTCCCAATTCGGCATTATAGGTCTAATCTCTACCACTACAATCGTCGGGCTTCCAAGCTTATTTTGGTCCTTAGGTTTCATTAAGAAGCGTTATGGTGTGTCAATTGACTGGGTTTCATCAGCAAAGATTCTTTTATCTTCAACTGTGACGGGAATTGCAACTTTTCTTTTTGTTTCTTTGTTACCTTTTAGTCCACTGATACGCTTGTCAATAGGCGTAGTCGTGTTCATCGCAATCTTTTTACCCTTAGCCATAATCACTAAGACGATAAGTAGACCTGATCTGGCTAACATCCGACAGATTATAGGTGGACTTGGACCCCTACGCAAACCATTAACGATTGTAATTAACTTATTAGAGAAATTGATGCCTAAGTAGTAAGTAATAATACTAAGCATATTCATTAAAATCGAGGATCAATATGAAAGCGCTCGTACTCAGCGGAGGTAAAGGAACACGGCTAAGACCCCTAACTTTTACTTGCGCTAAACAACTAATACCAGTAGCTAACAAACCCATTCTAGGATACGTGCTAGATCAGGTCGCATCGACATCGATTAAAAAAGTCGGCATCATTACTGCTCATGAGACTGGACATTTCGTTGAGGAATACGTTGGTGCAGGATCAGCTTGGAACCTAAACGTCTCATACATCCCACAAGAGCCTTTGGGTTTGGCTCATGCAGTTAAGACTGCAAAAAAATTCTTGGGGCACGACTCATTTGTAATGTGTTTAGGCGACAACGTTACTGGCCAAGGTTTAGAGTCATTCGTTAAAAAATTTAAAAATGAGCATCTTGATGCACTTATTATCCTTAAGGAAGTTGATAATCCTTCAGCATTTGGTATTGCACAGTTGGATGATAAAGGCAACATTGTGCGGCTTGTAGAGAAACCCAAGGTCTCAATGAGTAATTTGGCAATTATTGGTACTTACCTGTTTTCCAGTAGGGTTCACGAGGCTATCGAGCGAATTAAGCCGTCTGGGCGTGGAGAGCTTGAGATTACAGATGCAATTCAAGAAATGATAAACATGGGCTTTTCAGTGAAGGCTGAGATTTTGAATTCTTGGTGGCTGGATACAGGGAAAAAAGACGATATCTTGTCTGCTAATGCACGAATTCTTGACGAATTTGTGCAATACGACGTTAAGGGTAAAGTAACAAATAGCATAGTAGATGGGCGCGTCACGATTGAAGCAGAGGCCCAAATCATAAATAGCACGATTCGCGGTCCATGTGTTATCGGCAAAAATGTTGTGGTCGAGAACTCATTCATTGGACCATACACAAGCGTTGGAAACGGCTCTAAAATCTGCAACTCAAACATCGAGTACTGTGTAGTCCAAGACTCTGTAACAATCAGGGATGTTGAGCGGCTTGAAGACAGCTTAATCGGCAAGAACGCCAAAGTCACCCGAAATCTGCGGAACAGAACTCTAAAGTTGCATGTTGGCGACTACTCGGAGCTTGAAGTTTAGGGGACCAATTGGGGAATATTATAAATTATCTATAGTAAGTTTAGAAATATTATTGAGTTTTTTGGTGTTAACCTTCATCCCATGTTACAGCATAATTAAGAAGTATGTTAAGAATTCCCAAGATAATTATTTGGTGGTGAACTATTGGTAAATCCAAGCAATCTTCTTGCTGCATTGTTTCTAAATCAAGGATTTGCTTTAGAATCCATAACTTCGCATAAAATTTTTTTAAACAGTAGGTTATTTATGTTGGAGTCCAAAAAAAATAGGTAGTTTTAGATACTACCAAAGAGAGGGCAATGCAGAGAGTCCAAGAAGCACTAATATGAATGATATTATCAGTGAAAGTATAAAGTAGATTATGCCAGCGATAACAGCGATTAGCAATGCCTTTAGCCAGCCGCAGTCAAAGAAGTGCCTTATTAAGCCTATCCATATCACTATCATTATCAGTGTTCCTAGTATTGCTCCCCACCCTGGAAGTAGCCAGCCAACAACTGCACCTATTATTACTCCAAGAACTCCGATCCATAATGCATCAGTGAATTTTGCTTTGTCTTTGCCAACTAACCATTTTCCGACAAGCCATAGCACTGGAGCTAGTACAACAGCTGCAACAACAATTTGTATTACTAACGAAATCCAATCCATTTGTTTCTCCTCACTCTATATGCATATGTTGTTTTCTTTTTAAAATTTTAGCTTTGAGCTAAGTTTACCCTGTTTTTCTTAATAAAAAAAGTGCCACACGTGGGTAGTAATTATCCCATAATTTTTGATGCTAATTTAGAATTATGCCACGATAATATGGGATAATTATTGGTGTTTCTGTTTGCCAACTGTTTAAGATAATTAAGAATTATCATTGAAATCCACAAGATAATTATTACTTGAGAAGGCTTCGTATTTGTCTGGTTATTTTAAAAGTTCAATTTTTTTGAAATTGAAGTGTTTCTGAGCTTCTACAATTGGGCTAAGAATTAAAAGCTACTTAAGCTCATAATGTCGTCAAGGTAAAGCAAAATGGTAGTTGTAAAGATTATTGAGCTCATGGGTAGCTCACCGAAAAACTGGGAAGAAGCCACAAAAAATGCTCTCGCAGAAGCTGCGAAAACAATTAAGAACATAAAAAGTGTTTATGTGAAAAGCTGCAAAGCAACAGTAGAAAACAACAAAATCGTGGAGTACAGAGCTAACGTTAAAATCGCTTTCGTTGTAGACGAAAAGCGGTAAAATTCTAGATCATTTAAACTTTTTTCCATTTTTTTGGAACCTTTTTTCTTAGGTTTAGGTGGTTTAAGAGAGTTGATTTTTGCGGATTTCTTTGCTGTTTCCCCTTCAGGCTGTTCCAAGTAAGTGCGTGAAGTCTATTGACGAAATGCTTATGAATTTGTTCTGGTTAGAAACAGTCTGAGGAAACACTCATGTCATTTTTGAAAAAAGCAAAAGACAAACTTGTAGAAGAAACAAAAGAGGCTGGCGGCAAAGCCAAAGCCTCAGTTAAAGAAGGCGGAGCGATTCATGAAGGCGCAGAAAAACTAGGCGCCGGAGCCAAGAAAGCAGGCTCAAAAGTTGTGGAAGAAACAAAGAAAGCTGGAGCTAAAGTCAAAGACAAAATCGACTAATAGCTCCCCACTTCTTTTTTTGTTTGCTGCTTCACTCGCTATATTGCGCCGAGTAAAGGAGTGCGGGATTGCCATTTTAATATACGCCTATAAATTAGCCTTATTTATGGATTCGATAATATAGCTTTGGAAAAATCAGCTTGGATTTTGCTTTAAATTAACCGATTTTCTTGATAATGTCAATAAATCCAATTTTTTCCCCTTTCTCGTCTCTCAAAAAAGAAGTATTTACTTCTATCTTCACCTCTTGTCCGTTCTTCAACCTAATTCTATATTGATCAATCATTTCTCTACTATTCATTATTGCTTGTGTGGAACGTTGAACAGCTAATGCTCTGTCTTCTTTGAACAAAAACTCTAGATAGTGCCTGCCTACGAGTTCACTCTTGTCACTTGCGCCAAGCATTTCTAAAACCCATTTATTAGCGTCACAAATGTAACCATATAAGTCTCCAACTACGATGCCGAAGGTTGATGCAGAGGCTGTTTTGCTAATTTGAAAGTCTACTCGCCCGTTTTTCTCTATTAGGTCAATTATTTTTTTCGGCATGATAGCTTTGACCTTGATGAGATTATTGCCTGCAAAATTAAAGTATTATGAATTTTTGATCAGAACTGGATATCTGTTCTACATGTATACAAAATTATCAGAATTATGTATTTCATAATCATAATTGAAGACTTTTACTACAGCAAGATTTTGCCTATCGGAGCTCATGTCTCTATCTAATCAGCTTATCTTTACCTGAATTTTAGCTATCTTATGATTCTAACGCTTCAGATAGACAAACTATAATCTTTTCTGTGAGATCATATTCACTTATAGCTTCTCCAGTAATTTTTTTATGTTCAGCTAAGTGGTTTCTGATGGCTTTATCCATCTCTAAAACATCAGGCACTATTAGTAGACTTTTCCCACATGTACAGTGGTAAACAGGCATTTTAAATGTCAATACTTTTCCCTCTCACCGATGACCACCAATTTATAGCTCTATTTCAATTCTTAGGGTTTATTGCCCAATCATCAATGCTGGTGTTTGAGCTTCAACTGTGTGGTCAATGTTTATTTTGTGGCATATCATCATGAGCGAAGATTCAGTGTATGACAAGACGCTTTTGCCTTGTTCTGTTAGGGTGTAGACTTTGCGTGGTCTGTCTGTGTTCATGTTCCAGGTGCTTTGGACTACTCCTTTCTTCTCCATTAATCCAAGCAGCGGATAAATGGTGCTGGGGCCAAAGTACACTCCGAAGTCTTTGCGTATGCCTGTTATTAACTCGTAGCCATGCATGCCTTCTCTTTGTAAGCGTTGCAGGATTATCATGTCTAGTAGGCCTTTGGTGAGTTTTGTTTGTGTTTCTTTTTGGTTTTTTGCGTTCATGGCTTTTACTTCCTACTTGTATCTTGTATCTTAAATAAGCCTATAAAGGCTGCTACATACCGTAAGCATACTAAAACAAGACCTGTAGAACACAACTACACGATTTAACATCAAATAAACATCAAAAACACAGTTTTAATCTAAATTATCTGCCAAAAACATACTGTGGAACAAGACTACACAAAACAGAAAAAACAAACACAATGACGGGGTTTTATCAACACAACATTTCATGCTGTAGCTATATTTGCACACTAAATTTAGTAAACCAACATATTCCTAATTTAGTCGAGGGTTAACTTCAAGAAACATAAACGCTTAGGACTATTTAATGCATTAAAGATTAAGAATTATGTTAGCAAATGGAGGGATAATTATATGGAAAAGAGTCAAGAATTGTTTGAAGCCCACCGCAAGAATTCTTTTCTGGATAATAAAAACCGAGAAGCTAACACCCGACATCTCAACGGTCAAGACGGGTTGCATTTAGGTCTAATATCTTCCAATGTTGGTCTCTTAGGTCTACCAGCTCAGAAGCAGGGTTTATGATTGCCAACTATCGGTATTAGTATTGCCATCATGTCTTCGTCATGGTCTAAAGATTTTGTGTTAGCTTCCAACTTTTAAGTTAATTAGCCTGAAATAAAAGCGATATTTCAAAATAGGATATACTGATGTACTCTATTCCAACAATATACTTCTCAGCATCTTTTGCTTCAGACAAAAAGGGATTTCCAGTTCTTTTTGCCTTATTCCTCCAATCCAAAAGAACATAAACACTCTTTCTCAATTGCTATCATCGAATCGGTCAGGAAACAAATCTTGATTGGTTGCGAATAGGCTGTTTATTTGTTGGTATATAATGAATACCAAAGTGTTATCTGTCCACCTTGAATGATTCCATCATCCAAACCACTAATTTTTCCTAGGGCTGAAGGATCTGCACCGTACATCTCCTGCCAAGTATCGCTCACTAAATTGTAAGCAAACATCGCATAATTTAGATCATCAGATACCATTTTTCCCCCTGACACATCTAAAATCTCATCGCCAAGCAAGTCCCGATCAAACGAATCTATTTTAATGAAAATTACTGTGTCATTATCAGGAACATTATAAGAAAAGACCTTGTTCATTGGATAAATATTTGTATTTTCTGGGCAATTATGTGTGTCGTTGAAGAACCAGCTGTAACTATCACCAATGGTAACCTTAAAACTTACATCTAATTCGTTTGTCCAGAATTCGTCACCGGTATTATTAGCCATCATTTTTACAAGATTTACGTTGAGATAAATATCACGTAATGGATCAGAATCAACTCCATCGTAGAAATGGTCTTTATCCGTATCTGGGTCTTTTGGATTCGAACCGATAACGGTTTCTTGCTTGTCATTTAAGCCGTCATTATCAGTATCAGCCTTTAATGGATCTGTAGAATACTGATTTACTTCTTGACCGTCGTTCAATCCATCAAAATCCGAATCAAATGCCTTTGGATCAGTTTTGGTCGTGTAGACTTCTGTACCATCGGCTAACCCATCTGAGTCACTATCAGGATTTGTTGGATTCGTCAATTTCTTTATTTCGTCATAATCATTTAATCCATCAGAATCGGAGTCAACTTTTGTAGCATTAGTAATATAACCATCTACCCCTATACTTAGCTCTTCACCATCATAAAGACGATCGAAGTCTGTATCAGGGATCTTTGGATCAGTGCCAAATTGTCCATAGATTTCATCAAAATCACTCACGCCATCTGAGTCGGTATCATTTGAAAAGGGGTTGGTGCCAATCATAATTTCTTCGCGGTCTATTATTCCATCATTATCGGAGTGCTTTTGATAGAGTAAACAGATATGATCGCCTTTTATCATTGTGACATCAAGAATATTGTTTGGTGCTTGACTTTTTTCAGGCAGGATAATTTCCCACCAACTTGATTCATTGCACTGTAAACCAGCTATACTCTGTACATTTGATCCATCCATTACTAAATTAGCATATTTCTTTAAGAAATCTACTAATTTTATATTATCTTCTCCAAAGTAACCTGTTGTTGTATGAGTTGAATTGTCAATATCCAATCTTATTGCTTTGTCTTCCGCATTTTGTAAATATGTTCTATCATTGCCAATATCGTATTTTTGTACCTCAAATCTAATGGGTTCACCGCAATCAATTTGCTTGAGAATATCTGTAGTTAACCAATGTTCGAATTTTATATTAACTGTTCTTATTTCGTCTGGTTGAAGCGCCGCTATTTTGCCGCCTTGATAGTTACTTGCAAAATTCCATGTTACTCTTGGATCGCTCTCGGTTCCAACATAAAGATTAATCCAAATGTCGGATGGTTCCGACAAGAGAATATCACTGCCTACGTTTTTAATTCTCATCGTTAGTGAAAGGTAGGAATTGCCTAGATCTCGTGTAACTGCAGTACTCCAAGACTCAGCGTTTGCAAATAAGTATCTACTATTCGACTTAGTTACAAGTGTATTAGTGTTAGAATAATCGAAAGTGTCTTTAACTGACCCATACCACATCATATTATAGCCAACTTCGACTTCAAGTTTGTTAGTGTAATTAGTTGTGACAGTTTCGCAGGTTTCAAAACTATAATCATGGCTTTGAGTTAACACATTACCTTGCTCAGTTGTTATAACCTCTTCCAAATAAATTTTGTATGAATTACTAAGTTGTATCCTTAGATCAGGGTACGCGGGGTTCAGAGGAGATCTGCCTGGATTTTTGACGTATGAAGGATCTTCATTGTTATACTCCATATAATCGTCATAGCGGTCTCCATCTGTGTTAGGGTTATTGGTATTTGTGCCTATAATGAGTTCTATCTCATTAGAGACACCATCATTATCTGAATCTAAATTTTCTGCGGGTTTAGGTGACGGTGTAGGAGAGGGTGTTGCTGTTGGGCTGGGAGTAGGTGAAGGTGTCGGATTAGGAGTAGGCGCAGGACTTGGGCTTGGCGTGTTGTTCGGTGAATATGTAGGTGTCGGCGATATGGTGGGACTGACTGTTGGATTTGTCGTTGGGGTTGTAGTCGGTTCAGCTGTAGGCGTCGGTGATTGGGAAATTGACTCGCCATGTGAGCGATTACCTGGTTGTACAACTGCAAAATAAGCTAATCCCGATGTACTTACACTGAGTATAATGATAATTATTATTGCAAACGTTTTTGAAAAGGCAAATTTTGATTTAAAGAACTTCCTTATCATCACTTCTCCCTCGATGAATAATGAAAGCTGACCCTAATCTCCCAAGTTATATATGATTTGAATCAATTTAAATTAATATGAAAAAAAACTGTATTATTTCTAGTTTATGATCATCACATATGAGAAGTTAACCTCCCATACGTTGATAGTGTCTTTCAAATTGGTTCCAAATCAGAAAATTTTACTCATCTTGGACTACTCGCTTTTTCAGGGATGTTTAATTCTGATTACTCATTAGACTTAAGTGATTTTCCACAGAACGGGCAGAACTCAAAATTACCTTTTGGTAGTTCTTTCTTGCAGTTTGAACAGATTGGCACTTTGATAGCCAATTTTTCAAATTCTCCCATTAAGTCTCTATATTGACCATTATAATGTCCAGATGCATAGATTCCAAGTATAAACATAAAAACGCCCAATATTATAAGGGAAACTACGCCAAAAAAGGTAAAACTGTTATTCCAAATAATATTGAAACTTATGCCTAACACTATAGAGAGTCCTCCAAGAAACATTGTTATTAATCCTGTTCTCTCATTTCTTTTTGCTTCTCTAATTTTCTCTTGCAAGTAAGCCAACTTTGCATCTTCCGACAAGGTAAATCCCCCATATTATATTCCAAGCTCGGATTCTTTAGATTTGTGGACGCGGTTAAAGAAGATGGTAATAACGGGAATAATCTACATTTGTCCTATGTTCAAATCCCCTGCTATTGAAAACCAGTAACTTGAAACAATGATTTTTTCTCAAACAGCCGAGTCAGGGTACTTTAATGCATTAAAGTTTGAGTTTAAGGAAAAATCAACTTCATGCTATATGGAAAAATCTGTTTGTAAAGTGACCTGGCATAAGACTGCGAATTTGGACTTTAAGTCAAAACTGAAATAGGCGAGAATATGGGGTTTTGCTGTCATCTCAACTATTGAAAAAGATTCTTTTGTATTTTTTATTTTAAGTTAATTTCTTCATTGATAAAGCCAAAAAGTTATGATATGCCCAAAAAGTTGTCCATTCTTGTTTCCTTTCCTTTTAAGTAGTCGAGTAACCTCTGCATGTGTTTCGGGTTAACCCAATTCCAGCGATTTTTCATGTATTCGCCCCAAACACCAATCCATCATCGAGCACCACATTTACCGCATGTTTAGACCTATGCACCTTCAACAATTTATAGAGATAAAGGTCTTTTCTGTCAAGCTCAAGAAAAAAAGAGAAAACCAAGCATACAAACCCACCGCGTACCCTCCTTTTTAAGCCTACACGCCCACATAACAATTGAAAACGCAATTGAAGACATCTGGAATATCATTTATGAAAGATTTGTCTTCGAACATGGTCGATTAGATTTTATGTAGAATCTCTCCGCCTAATCTCCCGCGACATAAATTCCTCTTTTTTTAGAATAGAAAATTAATTAATCTTCTAACATTCATTTTGATTTGAGGCTTATTTTAGATGGCAGATTCAGGACATAATAGTGAAATACCAAAGACGTGTAAGGCGTTGAAGTTTGTTCCTCCTAAATTCATAGTCTGGAAAGACTATAGTATGAAAGTCACGGTTAACAAATTAACAGAACAAAGAATGACAATGAAGGAAAAAAATTCTGAACGATCGCCAATTATAGGTAAAATAATACACTTGATTTTATTCGAAGTATGGTTCGAGTTATTGAGGTTACTTAGAATTTGAAGTCAATAGTCCAGTTTTTTAACCTTTGAGATTCTTTTAGATATACTATCCTTTGTTTCTTCAATGGCTTCAAAAATCTTATTTTTCTCTTCAAAGTCGTCTACAAACTGTTTGATTTGAGTAGGATTAACTCTTAGAATATCTTCTCGCTTTTCATTATAATCCTCAAAAAGGAAATAGGTTTTTGCCAGTTTGCTTGATAAGTCTAATTCTTTATTTCTCAACAGATACCAGGGTTTCTGCCTTGCAGTTTTCCAAGCTGCCAAATCAGTCACTTTTCCTTTCCTGATTTTTTCTTTATTATCTTCAAGTTCTGATAATATTAGACCCAAACCGGTAATCATTGTAAGATTATGACGCTTTTTTTCTAATTCAGAAGTTACTCGTGCCGTCAGGAGGATACCAATCACAATTCCAATAACTGATGAGACAGCCGCTATTACCGCGCTTATAATTGATGAATTAAGATTAGAGATATCCGTTTGAGTGTTGTTAAGTTGCATTTCAGTGAAAGTATGACCATCTAAGTTACTCTCAGCTATTCCAAACCTGCTAATTGACCCATTGCAGTGCTCATTAATTAGAAAGCTCAGGGTGAAGATTAAGAGCAAAATCAAAATGATCAAAGATAGTCTCAAGATTTTCACCATGTCAATTACTGTAATGTTCGTGTTTTTTCTTTGGTATTTTATTCTTTTCGATAATATCGACTTCTGTTAAAGTTGATTTTAGATTTCGAACCAGAGGCTCAAATCCTTTGATTTTTCCTGTATCACTTATAATCTTAAATGGCGCAACAATTGAATATACTAATGCGTCAACACATTTTTGATATAGGCTTTCATCAGAGTTTAATCTGGATGAGTACTGATCATTTCTGGCATAACAGGCATTTATTAATAGCGCGGTTTTTACAAACCTTACAAAATGGGGGTTCTTGTTTCGTTTCTCCTTGAGCAAACCCTCGATCATTTCTTCAAGTTTAGGCGGATTGTCTCTACTTAACATATCAGGTTGGAACTTGTCCCAAGCAGGACCCTCAAGAACACGAAATTTCTCAAGAATTTCTTTGGGGTGTAATTTTTGCTTTTCATGTGTCTTTATAATATTTTGGTCAATACTGTGTTGCATCATAGTATTGAGTGTATCCTCGAAGACTTCCGATAGTAGTTGCAGTGAACGACGGTAAGTTGAAAGCTTAGTTTGGCTGTCTTGTGAATTGCATCGAATATTTATTGCTTCATACAACCCTTTCTCAATGCTGTTTTCCTCAAGAAAATCTAAAAATTGGTCCACCCATACATGACCAAATTGGTCTAATCGAATTTTTTTTATAGTTGTTATTATGAATCCGCTTGTGCTGATTCTTAGACGGCTGTGGGAGCTATTTCTTTGCCATGCTTCAATTCCATGTGTTTGACATACGTTTTCTCGTTCTATTGAAGATAATGCGCACCATTTGTAAAGTTGTGCGATTAGTTCATCAAAAATCTCATTTGCTCTTGTTCGAAGTTCTTCCATTACGTCATGGGCTAAAGTTTTTGCTGTCGACTCTACTTCTTTATTTTCAGTATACCACCATAAAATTGTTGATACAGTTTCTTTTTTTATGTTTAAACAGTTCACATATTCGTTCAGGTCTTCGACAAAATTAATCTTCCTTGAAGGATTTCCAGTACGCTCAATAATGAAAGTGGAAATAATGTTAAAACATGCAACTGACGCATATCTTAACGTTGCCTGATCATAGCTTGTTTGATCGTCGTTTGTCCGGTCAACACTTTGGTCGGAAAAGATATTGTTGATGAATTTCTCATAGAATATTTTTGCTCTCTGGCTATGATCTTTTGCCCTTGGAACTATACAATTGTCATATATGCTTTGTAGTTGCTTGGAGTTTTCGTTTTTTACGTCTGGCAAGTCTTTTTCTTTTTCGAGTGGGCTTATTTGAAATATTGACAAGAGGTATTGTTCTGGAATTAGAGCAAACTCTTCTTGAATTTTTTTAAATGCGTTTGCCAAGTCTTCTGTTAGAACATAGAGTTCAGAAGACAACTCGGGTAATTCAACAAACTTCCGGTGTATTCTAACAGGTGGTTTTGAGGTATTTGAGGTCTGTATTATGTTTAATTCTATCAGACTGTCTATTACAAGTTGGGCATTATTAATGCCCAACTTGGCGTTTGCTCGTTTTAAAGATGCAAGTAAAGGCTGATGGTATAAAAATGCAATAACGTTAAACATATCTGATGCAAAATAGTGTGGCTTGCGTAAGATTGTTTCAAGTTTATCATTTGCTGCTTTATAATCTCGAGTAAGTAAGATTTGTAGCTGCTGAATTGTTTTCTTATCCACCACTCTAAGTATTCTCGAAACCAAGATTGGAGATACATATCCAATATCATCTGGACAATTCTCCAGGATCTTTTTACATAATATGATCCAATCACGGGGTGTATTGCATTTTTCTTTCCTCGGAATGTAGTCTAAAGCATCTTTAGTAAATGGATTAATAAATTCTGAAGGATCAGATGCGGCATCCCTTAATCTTTTATCTATTAGTAAATAGGCGCTTTTTGAATCCCATTTAGGAAGAAGGACCTTTTCATCAAAAATTCCGCTATAATCTCGCAATTTTAAGTGCTTCATCCACTCTGAGTGCCCAGCAACAAAAATGGCAATTGGCATTTTACACAAATCTTGAAGGAGTGTTTGTTCATATTTTAAGAAATCAAGTATATGGATGTATTTTTTTAATCGATGAAGTTCATCTATTAGAATAGTGAATGTATTAAAATGGCCTTGATTAATCAGAACTTCAAATACTTGGGCAATACCAGTCTCATCTAAGTCCTCATTAGCCAATATGTTCTTTGTCTCATTTAGTTCTACTTTTCCAAAAGATGTTGATTTAATGAGCGCTTGATTAACTACAAAAAGCAACTTCTTTTTTAATTCGTCAATAAACCAATCCCTAATTATGCTTGAGTTTTTAATATCTCCGATTTTATTGTTCCAGCTTATATCAATTGGGCATTGGGCAATCTTTTTGGCGGCAAAATTATATCGAATGTAATTTACCAGAGTAGTTTTCCCGCTTCCGAACTCTCCCAAAAGAACATAGACTTTCCCGAGGAACAGGTTTGGATCATCAAGTAAATCAAAGATCTTATTGGTCATTAGAGCATTCTGTTTTTTTACAAATAACCGGATCTCTTTCGAAGTGAGCGGACGTACTCTCATTTCAGGTTGTCTAATTAGACCTATCTTTTGCCACCAAAGCAAAGCGACTGAGCCCTCTTTAGTTTATTGAGTCTTATTTGTAGCTCTAAGCTAATATATTTTCATCTGTGCCGGGAGCAAAACAACCCAGAAGACAACAAAATGATATTGAAGTTATTTACTGGAGCAGGGTTTATATCAAAAACTCAGATTCCCAATTTACCTCCAAGCTACCTTAAAGAAATAGCTGAAGGACTAACTACAGGAAACATGCGAATTGCTGATATTAAGAAAAATTATTTTGATGTTATTGGAGAAGCATTAGTTGATTTAACGACTTAGCACTTAGAGTTGAAGCTTTCCCACAGTTGAGGATGTTATAAAATACTTAAACTTCGAAAATCTAGAAATTGACGAGCCATTCTCGAAACTGAAAGATACTACCTAAGCCTTAGAAAGAAACTCATCGAAGGCTTCTTCAATGAAAATTTTAAAGCCTTTTTCTATTAAAGCCGTCATGTCAGACTTGTCTATTCTGATTATTACTAGCCCTTTGTCGATTCCCTTCTGTGCTGAAGTGCTAGCTTGCCGACTGAAGGTTTTAGTGGTTATATAGACGCCAAAGCAACTGTGGAAAACAGTTTTTGGCTCAAGCAATTCTTTAAAATGGTTCATATTTTGGGAACTTACGACTTCTTTTCTGTTTTTGCACTCAACGAAGAAATATGGGTACTTGTCCCACAATGGATGACCTCTGCAATTAGCCTTGTAGAAGTAATCCATTTCACCAACATTAGACCTTGCATGCACTGTTTTAAACTCGAATTCGTCTTCTCTTTCAATGAGGTTTCGGAAGAATTCCTCAAACATCTTGCCTTTGTTTACTTCTTTCTTTTCTTTTATTGCATTTTCGAGTAATGTGTTCAATTCTTCTTTTGAATAGTTCTTCTTTATGAAGGGCTGAGGCTCACAGAAGCCTCGAAAAAAGCTACTTTTCAACTCCAAGACTATCTCTAAATAATTATCGGAGAAGGGATTTGAATGTCCACATGTTTCACAATAATTCTCTTTTGGAATATCAGTGTACCTTGGAAAAGTTCCCAAGTCTGCCCCACAGTTTGGACAGCGAACTTCCAGTTTGCTATAAATTACATCTTCACCAAGTAGTGGTATAAGAAAGTCTTCAAGTTCTTCAATAGAAACATCCGCTTTCTTTCTCAGTTCTTGAAAGTAAATTTCATTTTTTCCTTGTAAAACGGCTTTAATCCGGTTTGCCGAGGAATTTGAGTAATTCTGTTTGCTTGTCAAATATGTGACCTTCCATTATTTTTTCAATTGCTTTCACTACGTAGGTTATGTCAGGTTCACCTGTAAAGAGCGTGTAAGTGACGTGACAATCCCTAAAATTTATTCTGAAATTAACCTTTGTTTCGCTATGTTCGATTGTGACGTGCCCACCTTGAAGTTGTCCATCTTGAAGTTCTCTGGTCAATTTTGCTGTTGTCTTTAAGTCCATTCCTTTTCTTGCCGTAATGTGTAATGAACCTGCAACTTCTTCTGTGCTGTACAACTCTATATTTGCACTGTTAAGGGATCGAACCCAATCCACAAAGGCTTTGATAAGCGTGTCATCCATCAGGCTAATTGATGGAAATGGTGCTAGACCTAACTGAACAGGGGTGTTAGTGGCTATTTTGTCCGCCATTCCTCTGTGTTTTGTTCTTACTTCTAAAATGTGGCTGTCTTTGCGATAAATTGCCACTCCAAAATGTTTGGGTCGCACTTCGTGTTCATTGTTGTTTTTATCTACAATCATGATAGTATCCTGAAAGTAATGGAAACGAAGTTTAAGCACATCATTCTCATTGTCGTTTTCTATTTGGTAGAAGTACGGATAATTTTCCAGTGTTGTAGACCCATGCTTGATGAATAAGAGGTCGTTTGCTTTATTGTAGATTTGGAATGGTGAAGGAATCTTTTCTTTGCAAAAATACAGGTATGTTGACCGTTTGCCAGCATCGCCATATCTTTTGAGTAATGCAAGTTGCTGGTTTGGGTTTAAAGCCTTAACAAGTCCTTCTACTGATGAATAAATGTCATTTGCCTCAAAGGGAATTTTTACTTGGAATTCTGTTGCAAATTCGTAAACTCCATGAAGTGGCATATCTCTTAGAACTTTTTTTAATCGATAAAGGTCAAAGTTAGATATGTTTGGTTGAGGTTGCAAACCGATTACCTGTTGTTTCAACTTATTTGGTTGTATTCTGATTATAACACTTGTGTTTAAACTATGAACAACGAATACTTTTCAAGTGAACTAAAATGACTGAAAAAAAGGAATTTCCAATATTATATCTCTTCGGCAATTTTGCTTTAGTAATTTGCGTCATAACCTTGTTCCTTTCTCCACACAATTGTTTCAGTTGCATCCCGTTCTTTCCCGATCTTGTAGCAACCTAAAATTATCGCTATTCCCTCGGATAATGGAAAACCGAATTGCTCGCAGGCTTCCTTGAATCGCTTGTTTTCTTTTAGTTGCGAGATATACTGCCGTTCATATGGGATAAACCGTGCGAGGCAGAAACCAACCCAGCGTGTGTATTTTTCAATTGCTTTTTTGGCAAGATTTTGGTCTAAAATCGAATAGTATTTTTCTTTTCTGTTTCCTTTGGGCTCAACTTTGTCGAGCAATCCTATCTCAACAAGTAAATTGAGGTTTCTGTAGCAAGTGTTCTCATTCATTTTTAGTGGTTGGGTAATTTCTTGAAGGGTGTATGCTTCAAACTTGTCTATGTCGTTGGTTAGGTACATTAAGAGCTTCATTGGGTTGACTTTTTTCGAAATTGCAGATATGGTTGATTTTTCTGTTGACTGTTTTTCATCTAAAATTTCTTCGTTCATAGTTTTCACCTTTTATTACCGTTAAAATTAGGATATCTTCAGGAAAACGTTCTGAAGCATAAAGTTCTAAAACTGTTGCAATAATGATTTTTATGGATGCTTTATGTTATGACTGCATTTTTACCATTTTTTTATGAGCCAAAAAAATGTATTAAGTATTGAATAAAAGGAATAAAAAATGAAGACTGTCAGAACTTACTCAAATAGCTCTTAACTGACTTTTTTTTATCGCTAGACTATTTTTAATTAATTTAATTGTTTTAATGATTTAATGGATGATTGATAGCTATTATTTTTTTTATCTATGTCTTAGTCTTTGCTCATTATTTCATTAAATCCATTAAATCCATTAAGTCATAGGAAATGTACAAACAGTAGATCCCTTTCCTTTTTGATAATTTCATATTCAAAATGAGTTCTTAGGTATTGGTTGTAACGATCTAAAGATTTTTTTCCTCTATCGCCTTTGAAAGGCAAAATCGCTGAACTTAGATAAGGAAGGTTATCGCATCCTGCATAGTAAGCAGTTACTTCTTCAATTGGAATTTCATTTGGTAGCTCCTTCTGGACTTTCTTGTCTTCTCGATATTTATCAATGGCTAACACTATCTTTTGGAGGTAAATTGGAAATACGTTTTCAAAAAGTCTTTTACCGCTCTCGATTTTTTGTTCATCATATGTTTCGGTTATTTTGCTTATCGATGTGATATTCTGAGTCATGAATTCATTTAGATATTCTTCGGCAGGTTTCAGTATGTCTATTTGAATATCAAGATTATTTGACAATAAAACTTCATTTAATTTTTCGGCAAAGACAACTCTTAGTGCTGCGCCCTTCATTTTTGTGAATGGAGGTTTGAAATGCTCTCTTAAGGCATATGCTAATCTTTTATTTTTTAAACAGTTAACCATGTCAGTGGCTTTTTCATACTCTTTAATTGGTTGATTACTCCAATCCCATATCTTCTTATCCTTGAACCATTTCCTCAAATTAGGCATCGCTAGCTCTTCAATTCCTCTATAGAAAGTGCCAAACTCCAGCCATTGCATTCTATCTGATGTTGCACCGTCGCTTTGTTTTGCCTTTTTTAGATTTGGTTCATAAAGAATATTGCTGACTCTTTGCAGAAATGCTGGCGAATTATTGGCAATTTTACCTAAAATGCAATTGAAGTCTGACTCGGGTGATTTGTCGTTTTTAATGTTTGAAAGAAAGGTCAATGGTGAGAGGGAATATACTGGAAACCTGACAGCTCCTGAACTGACATAATCATATCCCTGAACGGTCATTGTAAATAAATGCCCAAAAAGGTCTTCATAGTCTGTGCTTTCGATTTGCTCAACGCAAGCAGTCAAATCTTGTCCTTCAAGGGTTCCCGGGTAAATCTCATCCGGACTTGTTGCATAGCCTAAAAACGACTTTTTTGTGACTTTACTACCTAAGTGCAAGCAGTGCATCATATAGAACTCACCCATGCCTGTTTGAGGAGGTTTTCCACAAATGCTGACTGGATTTAGTCTCGGCTCTATTCCTCTTAAAAGGTCTTTTTTTAAGAAAAGTTTCACTCGTTCGTCTTTTTCACATCTCCAAGAAATGACTGAGTCGATAAATTCGACCCAATCAAAAGAAGTCACGCAATGTGGATTAATTATTTTTCCAACAGCTTTTCGAACTGAATTGGAGTTGGCTAATAACTCTTGCAGAGTTTTAGGTCTACCATCGTATTTCGGTGGTTTTTCAAATCTACTGAAAAGCAAGTTTTCAAGCTGTATTTTATGTTTTGGAGATATTTCATTAGCGATTCGTTTGATGTCATCATCGTTTGCTGCTTGGACTGGGAAGTCGCTTGGCTTTTTTGTATTAACAAAATTTTCATTGTCAATCACTATGTCATCAATTCCTTTGAATTCGGTTTTTGCAGAAAACAATCTCCATGAAGGTTCGCTGTATTTTGCTCCATCTGCATCTTTTTCTAGGGTTTTAGTGAAGAATTCGTTAACGATTTTGTAGCCTGCTGGATGTCTCAAGTTGTTTCTAATTATTTTTTCAACTGTTTGGGTGTTGGTGTCTTCATTGTTCTGTTGGTCGGGCAATCTTTAGCACCAATTTCTTTTCGGTTTTCTTTTTTGTAAAATCGCTGATCTGCTTTTGGATTTTTTTTGTCTCAGTTGCCATTATTCCATCTCCTGTGTTGATAGCGAAATTGTGACAAAGCAGTGGTAGGTGTGTTGTTCTTTGTGTTTCATTATGGGACTGAAATTCATTTGTTCTTTGGGGTATAGTCTGTAGAGATCCGAGATTGCTCTTATCACGTTTTCATGTTTTCCAAGGATTTTTAATATTAATTGGTTTTCAAAATCTGTTAATTTATTTTTAATCTCCATAATATCTCCTCTTTTCTATTTTGACTTACAAATCCAAGTTTTGATTCGTCAATTTTGGTTCTTCAGGTTGAAAATTTGTAAAGTAGCCCCTTTGGGACTTTGCTGAACAGTGAGGCTAACTCGACTGTTTCAGCGTTCCATAGGAGGAAATTTTTGGGACTGTTTACTGTTGCTTTTTGTTTTTCTGGGGTCTTCCTCGACGGTGCTCACTGACGTGCACATCTTCTTTGACTTCTTCCGCCACTTTATCCCACCCATGTTCTCCGGCTACAGGTGTGTGCTGGTCGTCTGGAATTGAGAGCTGAGGTAACTTCTGTTTGTCATCTTCTTGTTTTGGTTCCTTCTTGGTTTTTTCTTCTTTGAGTTTTGCTTCGAGTTCTCTCTTCTTTTTTGCACTCATCCGTGGCGTCGATTGGTAATTTAGAATGTTTGACCCGATTTTTTCCGTCATTTTCATTTCACCTCCACAGTGTCATTTCGCCTTATTTTGTGAATCACGTTAGGGTTGCTTAGCATCTCAGTGATTGCTGAAAAGGAAATTTCAAAGCAATTTGAGGTTCCCATTTTAAAAGCTCGCACTTTTCCTTCGGATACGAGGGCATTGAGTATTTTATCGGCGGTTGCCCAAGCGATTGCGAGGGCATCTGAAACTTGGGTGACATTTAATGGCTTTTTTTCTTTAATCAATAAGTCAAGAACTTTAATGCGGTAATCTCTGTGTATTTGGAGTGGATTCATTCCTTGTTGAAAGAAAGGGAATCGTCTAATTTCATTTTGTTCCAAAAAAGGTCCCTCATTATAATGGGCTTTAATTAAAAATAATATGTTGTAAGGCTTAGATTAAGATTTTTATTTGTAAAATGACCATGTTTTTTTGATTTAAACCCAAAACTGCTTTAAATATTTATTTGAACACTATTATAACACTTTTTCAAACAAAGAAGCCCAGAGCATACCAGTCAATTAACACATAAATATTGTGGCTTTCCTTTAAGCTAACTCATTAAAAAAATGTTTATCTTTTTGGGTAAGGCAATTTTGTTTAAAAAAAATAATAGAATTTCTAGGCAAACAACCTATATACAAAGCTTGAAAAAATAAGAGAAAATCTTTTTCAATAATTCTTGACTTAATTATTGCCTTCTCCAGCTTCGCCTTCAAGGGAATAGACTTTCACGTGAATTGCACTTATTTTATATCCTTTCCTTGTATTGCGTCCGCGTTTTTCAACTTCAATCTCGAATTGATCTGAATAATTGATGAAAGCTTTCAACAAGTGCAACACAATTTGTGTGTAAATTTCTCTGGTCGGGTCGATTGAGTAAAACACATCTTTGTTCATCTTGTACACTGTGTTATGTAGGCTCTGTTTAATATCAGGGGGAATTGAAATCATCATTGGACCTGGCTCTTTTGGTTCTGTGATGCTCCTATCCTTGGTCAATTGTTTGAGCGATTTGACCGACAAATCGGGTTCTTTCTCCAATTTTAATATGACTTCTTTCATTTGGGTTGGATGTTCAGTGAGCTTTGTTAATTCCATGAGTTTGTTTAAGGGGTGCGACTTTAATGTATTAAAGTCAATCTCATTGGGTTTATAGACTAATTTGCCGCTTTCGAGTCCAATGACCAAATTGTAAGCGGCTTTGTACTGTGACAGCAGAGACTGCTTTGACGCTAACGCCGATCGATAATCCTCTGGGTATGTTTTTCCAGAAATCATTTCCTGAGCCACTGCTTTTGAAGCTCCTTCGCTTGTGCCTAATTCTTTAGTTTTTGCTTGAATCCAATCAAGGTAAAATTGCGCTTTTTCAAAAGTGGTTTTTGGTTCTATTATGTGCAATGTGTTGGCTAACTTGAAGACATCTGAATCGGTTAAGCCATATCTAATATCGACTTTTATTGTAAGGTCCTCGTAGGGGTTTCTTTTATTTTCAAGTAAACCGTAGTAACAATTATGACCGTCAATTATTTCATACTCACATGGTTTTGTTGGATGGGGACGAACAATAATCGGTCGCGCTAATCCGTCTCTTTTCACTGAATGTTTAACTTCAGCGCCTCCCTTTCTTTTTGGAAGGACGCTTGAGGGATGAACAAGGTTCACACTGACATATTTTATTTCCATTGCTTTGCGTAGCACTATTTTTACAGGTTCTTTTTTTGTTTCCATAACAAGTTCTCCTTTTTGTTTTTCGTTCAAGTTTTCTATCATAATATAATATAACAGCCAAAACCTATGTCTGGAACTTTGCGGATTCGCAAACAAGAACCGATATTTGCCCGGTAAAAGAGCCATTTTTAGCGTACAGAAATAGGCGAATAGCTTACTACTTTTGCCCGCAGTCGAGGTTTTTTGACGGTTTATAAGTTTTTAGTAAGCCTTTAATTACTGGAGAACGCTTCCAAAGAACCATCGCTAACTTGTGTGAAAGCTTCTGAAATTCTGATAACTTATGCTACTTGGGTTTACCCTAAAATATCATCAATTAATTCGATATCTTTCCAAGTAAAAACTTCTAAAGTGTCATTGTTGATTTCTGTAAATGCCCCTTTAATTCTGGCAGTTTTTCCCAAAATAACTTGTTCAATCTGATTGCCGTGAAGATTTAGCTTAACAGACCCTGTTTCATCAGCGATTATTGCATAAGCTGTTTTCTTACCGTCAATTAGAATGGGTTGAGACTTCTCAACAACCTTGGCGACCAGACTAAAATTCCCGAGATTACTCTCTAAATTTTTGATATCGATTTTGCCTTTCATCATTCTTACTTCATCCAAACAGGTTTACCGTTTACTATTTCACGCTCTTCGGGTTTAGGAAATGGCAAGCTTAGTGCAGAAAAGATGCTTTCTTCGGTTTTACCGGCTACTACTTGTCCATCTCTGATTAATCCATCGGCGTACTTCAACCTGCAACCTTTTGCGAGGGCATAGCTCGCAAGCCAAGCGTTGTGTTCTGCGCTTCCTGTTCGGATAAGTTCCAAAATACCAAAGTTGTTCTCGAATGCTCGATAGAAATCAACTTGGAACAAGTTACCCTCAAAAGGAACATTTAGCTTGATGACAATATCACCAGTGCAGATGGTTTGAGATTTTTTAAGGGTATTAGCCAACCTGCTCCAATTAGCATCCGACGCTTTAACAACGAAGTCACAATCGCCAACTGTTGCTCTTTTTCGTCTTATGCTTCCTACAACTTTGATTTCTTGGCATAAGGGTTTGATTGTTTCTTCTACCTGTTTAGCAAGAGCTTCTGCTTTCGCTAATTCCAGCGAAGTTATTACTTTGATTTCTTCATCTGCACCGAATAATTTTCTTTGCATTTTACCTATTGTCTCCTTCCTATCGCTTATTAATGATGTTTAAACAAAAATAGAAAATTGGAGTGGTTTACCTCCGTTCTTTAGTTCGGTTTTGCCTTAATCATACCTGCTTTTAGCAGGAATTCAAGTTCCACAGCTACTGTTTCAGGTTTCAAGTTTAACTCTTCAGCTATTTCCTTAATGCCTCTGCCTAGCTCCAAATGTTTTAGGATTTCTTTGTTTCTTTTAGAAATTGCAGGTTTTTCCGATGTCTCCTTCGCTTCAACATTGTTTTCTTTTGTTTTAATTGGTTCTGCTTCTGTCTTCTCTTTTGGAATTAGCTTTTTCTTCTCAGCGAGGCTCATTGCTGCTTCTGTCATTTGTAGTTCTTTTACTAAATCAACAATTCTTTCAAGCACATCCAGATATCGTACAGATAATGCTGATTTGTCTGATTCGCCAGTTTCATATTTCTTGCATTTGTAGGTTAGAATGTCTGGACATACCAACATGTTAGCGCAGTTAAGGCAACATTTCTCAGCCATTCTTGTCGCAATTCGTAATTCTGTTTCAACCAATTTTATCACCTCGGTTTATGTTGTTCACTGGATTTGTGACTTGGATTGCCAAAATGCCCTGCTATGAGCAGGTCAAATCGTTTTTATTATAAATAATAAAGTTCTACAGGTTACTCTGTTTCTTTGGCAAGAATCGTTATTGGGAAAGTGTCCCAATTCATTTCTGAACAGTGTTTGACTCCATAAAACTCTAAAACCTTTTTCTGAGCTTCTATAGTTAAATCGCTAAACCAAATTGAACATTCGTCTGTCATTTTACTTTCCTCATGTAGTGTGAAAATTGAAGTTATGATGATAGAAACATTTTAACCCAGCTTGTTAAGAGTAATTCGATGTATTCTTTTGCAAGGTCATTTTGACCTAAGTCAGTTAGCCGTTTTATGGTTTCGGTATGTCCTTGCAACTGCGCTGTTTGAGTTTCACTTAGCTTACCATCGTAGATTTTGTTCAAGTTTTGGTACAGGTAATCTGTGTTCCTTCGCTTTTGAATCTCTACTTGGTACTTTTCAAAGTCTAAGGGCATAAGGCAGCAATCGCAATCGGTGTTTGTGTAAGGGTTTATGGCTTGGCAATGGGGGCAGTTTTTTGCAGATATTTTTTCTTGAGGCTTATTTTCAGGAATCACATAACCCATGCGTTCTAAGTAAGCTTTGGTTTCGATTTCTGCTCCTGAATGGACGTATCTTTTTGTCATAGCAGTGGAAGTCCAGCCACCTCTGTACATAAGGCATTGTTCATTGTAGTTTAGGTCATTAACGAAGTAGCTTAATCCACTGTGTCGGAAAAAATGAGGGTTCAGACGCTTTTTTATTCCAATACTCTTGCCTGCATCTTGTATAATTATCGCTATGTTGGTATCTGTAATAGGGTATGACTTATCATAAGGTGAAGGAAACAGGTACGCTTGCCCGTTATCTTTCTCTGGATGGCTCTCTATCCACCTTTTTAGTTCCGAAGCAAACATCGTCAACGTAACCGGCTGCTTCTTCACATTACCCTTTGAGCGCTTGAAGTAAAGTGTTGCGATTAGCTTTCGATTGCCTTCTTTGTCGGTTACTGTGCTAAAGACTACATCCCCTATTTTTAGTTGTAATAATTCGCTTATTCGGGCGCAGCTTTCAAACAGAGTTAGAATAATGACTTTGTTTCTGTCTCTTCTTTTACCTGCTTCAATGGCTATAGCCATGACTTCTTGAGGAGTTAGCAGTTCAGCTGGAGTAATCTCTTCCATCACTATTTTTTGGTGTAAGTCCTTAACTAAATCCTCTTTTCCCAGATATTTGGTGAAGAAGTTCTTGATTAGGAAAATGTCCAGGTTTTTTGAGCTTTTTGTCTTCTTAGTTGAAAGATACTGCTCAATATCCTTTCTTGTGACCGATTCGAACGTTTTGATGCCCTTTGTTTCTAGGAACTTGATAAAAGAGTTGAAATGCTGGACGTAATTGTGTTTTGTCTGCTCTGAGCTGTTGTGTAAGGTGTCTAAGTAGTCTTTTACTGCTTCATTTAAACAACATTTAACGGGTACCCTATCTTCAATTTCCATTAACAAAAACCATCCATTCTGTTTACTAACTAGTGAACTCTAAATTCATTTTTTATTTATATAATAACTCATAGATATAGTTTTATGGAAAATCGGATATCTCCAAAATCATACTATATAATAAGCCAAAACTTAACTACCATAATTATAAATATTTTTAAAGAACACTTGTTAGCAAGCAGGGAAACTCAATGCTGGATGGAATGAAAGTTAAATCGATAAAACGTTTGCCTGACGAAAGAGGCTTCTTCTGTGAAGTCATGAGAACCGACTGGAAGGAACTCTTTGGAGAAGATACCATAATGCAGGTTAACCATTCTTTTACTTATCCCGATGTTATCCGTGCTTGGCACCGCCATCTGAGAGGGCAAGTGGATTATTTCTTGGTGCTTAAGGGAGCAATCAAAATCTGCGCCTTTGACGATAAAACATCCGAGTTAAACGAGGTGGTTTCAAGTGGTTCAGACTTGCAGGTTGTTCGTGTACCGGGTCATTATTGGCATGGCTTTAAAGCTGTGGGTAATGAACCTTCTATGCTGGTCTATTTCACAACCAACCTCTATGACCCAGCCGATCCTGACGAGGAACGTCGTGCATGGAATGACTCCAAATTAATTCCTAAAATTATAAACGGCAAAAAGAATGATGCCCGTATCGGAAAACCTTGGGATTGGAACTATCCCCCAAATAAATGAGTGTGAAATTGTATGAAAGTGTTAGTTACTGGTGGCTTAGGGTTCATCGGAAGCAACTTTTGTAGGTACCTGCTTGCAAAGCACCCTGATTATGAATTGATAAATGTAGACAAAATAGGTATCGGCGCGAATCCCGCAAGCTTGCATGATCTCGAAAATGACAAGCGCTATACATTCATTAAAGGTGACATTTGCAATCCTCAACTTATGAACAGACTTGTTCACCAAGTTGATGCTGTCGTGAATATAGCGGCTGAAACACATGTCGATCGGAGTATCTCTGACCCCAACATATTTCTACAAAACAATACCCTGGGAACATTTACTATTCTAGAAGCTATCCGAAGACACAACCACAAAGCTAGACTTCTGCAAGTGTCGACTGATGAGGTATACGGTGAAGCATTAGAGGGATCGTTTACAGAGAATTCACCTCTCAAACCCTCTAATCCATACTCAGCTTCAAAGGCAGCTGCAGACATGTTCGTTTTATCGTACCAAAAGACTTTTGGCTTAAATGCCTCGATAACTCGTTGCACAAATAATTTTGGTCCATACCAACTTCCCGAAAAATTAATCCCAAAAACCATCATTCGAGCCTTGCGTGATCTACCCATCCCCATTTACGGAAAAGGAACGAACATCCGAGATTGGATATACGTAGAGGATCACTGCGAAGCAGTAAGCATAGTCCTTGAAAAGGGTAAACCTGGAGAAATATATAACGTATCTGCCGGTAATGAAGAGTCTAATATTGATATAGTTAAAAAAATTCTTGTTTTACTAAATAAATCCGAGAGCTCAATTACATTTGTTGAAGACCGACCAGGACATGATAAACGCTATAGCCTAGATTCAACTAAACTTCGAAATGAACTCTGCTGGAAATCTGAATCGACTTTTGAAGCGGCATTGGAGTCTACGGTTCAGTGGTACCTAAAGAATGAAAATTGGTGGAAACCTTTTGCGACGGATGTAATATTACATCCAACACCATGGAAACTAGGCGGTCTACATTGAAGCTCCTAATCACTGGCGCAAGCGGCCTGTACGGGTCAAAGCTTGCTAAACTGGCGCTTGACCAGGGTATCGACGTCTACTCCGCTGACATACAAAACTTGTCAACAGCGGAAAACTTTGTAAAGCTGGACATATCTGGTAAAGCTCAAGTAGACGCGGCATTTGACGCCATTAAACCCGACGTGGTAGTTCACGCCGCAACACTAACAGACGTTGACAAATGCGAACTCAATAAGGATCTTGCTTGGAAAGTCAACGTTGATGGCACAAAAAACATTGCGCAAGCTGCAAAACGCATCGATGCCTTTCTGGTTTATATCTCCACTGACTATATTTTCAGCGGAGAAAAAGGCAACTACGTAGAATCCGACTCGCCTGAACCCGTCAACTACTATGGCTTAACAAAGCTCTTAGCGGAGGAAATCGTGATGTCCCTCTCAGAACCCGACTTCTTCATCGGTCGCCCAAGTGTTATCTATGGTTCGACTCCTGCGGCTGGAAAAGTAAACTTTGCCCTCTGGCTAATAAATGAACTGCGTAAAGGCAACCGCGTCAAAATAGTTACCGACCAGTGGAATACACCTACGCTTAATACTAGTTTAGCTGATATGACTCTTGAAGTAATCGAGCGTCGTTTGACCGGTGTTTATCATACTTGTGGCGCAACAAGGGTAAGTCGCTTTGAATTCGCGCGGAAAATCGCTGATTACTTCGATTTAGATATGAGCTTGATTGAGAAAGCTGTTTCTTCCCAGTTTTCTTGGATAGCCCAGCGCCCTGCGGATTCCTCGCTTGACACTTCCTTGGCGCAGCGCGCCCTAAAATGCAAACCGCTAACACTGGATAAGGCGCTTGATCAACTCAAAGCAGAGTTAAACCAGAAAACGCCTTAGCTGAGCGCAATTGTTATGTAACTCGGGCGTTTCTTTCTGAATTGCTCAGTATGATGAAGCAAAGCAGCATCAAAGAGATTGCGTATCAACGCATCGAAATCCTCTTCAGCCAAGCAAAAGTGGTAGCTAAGGCTAACCCTAAATTGGCCTCTGACTACATTGGGTCGGCACGGAGAATTGCAATGGCTGCAAAGGTTCGCTTACCAGTTGAGTTCCGCCGAAGAACCTGCAAGGAATGCAATGCGCTGTTTATGCATGGCGTTAACTGCCGTGTAAGGATAAAACAGAAAAGGGAGCCTCACGTCGTAGTAACATGTTTAAACTGCGGGAAACAAACCCGCTATATGTTAAAGAAAAAGGTGCAAAAATCTATTGAGTAAGATAACAACGCGAATGAAACGCCACGTTAGGCATGTGTTGAAGGATGAGAATCCAACTATCTGGGTTGGTAAAGACGGCCTAACTCCTCAATCAGTGGCCGAAATCGAGAAGCAGTTGCAGAAAAACAAGATGGTAAAAGTTAGGATTCTGCCAGCAGCGCTTCAGGAACTGAATACTGCGGAATCTATAGCGACTAAAGCAGCCAAGGCGACTGATGCAGCGCTTGTTGAGGTTAGGGGGCATGTGTTTATTCTCTTTAGGAAACGAAAAGCAGTCGATCCACAGCAACCTAAACTGTAAGTCCTTCTAACGCGGAGTCTTTGTTTTTTATTGTCTGTTTGTATTCTGGTATTGCATAGGAAAATCCAAAGAAACAGCAATTGAAAATTAGAAGTAGTCGTCTAGCGAATTTAGTAGACCACTACTACTGAATAGTAAAAAGAAAGACAGAAAATTGGGTATTACTTTGCGTTATCTAATTGTAGGTTGATTTGTTTTTTTGTCTGTATTTGGTGTACTGAGTTCTATTTTGCTATAGTGGCCTTTTGCTCCTAATTGTTCTATGTTGTAAAGTTATAGGGGCGAGTTGTATTGGTGATTTTTATCCTCAACTGTAATGGTAAAATCAAGGGTTTTCTGAGAGTTAACAAGTAGTTTAGTAGACAATATATCTTAGTAAAATCAATAACGTATCCCGAGTCTACAGTCAAAGAAGAGAAGTAGAACCCGTTAGTAATTCAGAGAATATTTATATTAGGCTTCATTGTTTTAGTGCAAGCTAAACTGTTTCTGGAATTAAATTTATACTTTTTATTCAAGCTGCTCCTCTCGAATACTCTTGATAATCTGTTGTTTCAATGCACTACTTAAGTCGACTATTTGCTTATTTTGTAATTGATCGCCAGTTAGAACCGATTGATTTGACTTCATCTGAGCTTCTTTAGATAGGATTTCTTCAGGATTTAAGTCCCAAGCACGCATTAACTGCTTAAGTGCTTCAAGTTTGTTAACGATTAAACGTGGCTTAATCGACAAACCTGCAGCCATATAGATACCCCGCAGAAAATCGACGCCCCTTGATTGAACATCGTGATAGGTGCTGATGATATGACCCATCATATATTCGACGTAATCTGTTTTGATATTGAGCGATTCCATAGTTGTTTTGAAATATTTTCGGATGCTATGCACGCAGAGTTTATAGCGTCTTCCAAGCTTGAGTTCCTTAGAAATTAATCCAGCTGCTCGATATAGAGCATTAATGGTGGCGTAGATTGCGGCTTCTTTTATCGGCATCGGTAATCGTGAGGTTTTACTTCTTATCAGCGGTGAATCGTCATGGATATTTTCAGGTGGTGTTTTTTTAGTTCCTTGGCGTCTTGTTTGTAGATAGAGTTTTAGGCAGTCGACCGCTTCTTGATTAAGAAAAGTGTCATAGTCGCCGAATTCACCTTTAGTTATTTCAACTTCGACGTGGATATGTAGCGGAACAATGCCGGCTTCTAATTCTTCTTTTACATGTCGATACTTCAATTTAGATAAAGTGCCTTCACGGAAGCCTCCAGTAGCAAACATTAGAATTATCACTTTTTCTCGTAAGTCAGCGATTTCAAGCAATTTCTGTAATTGATCGGGTGTCGGTGCATGTGTCTTGTAGACTTTTCTGCTAGATAGCGGATGAGGTAATTCTAACCTGACTCCTCCGCAGCGACAAAGCGTTTTTACGCCTTTTAGCATGGAGTTTATTGAGCCAGAAACTACTTCTTCCGCTTGTAGTTCTCCAACGTAATCATCAAGTAATCTATTGTATTTTGCGATTGCTTTGGGGTTGGGGTCGCCGTCTTGGTCTTTACAGTTGCTAAGAAGTTGGTCTGGTGTTTTATTTAGCCAGGTGCAATAGCGCATAACAGAATACGCGTAGAGCTGTAGTGTTGCGGTGCTGCCTGTTCGATAACGAAGTAGATATCGAGCTAATTCTACGAGTGATAAATTAGCAAAGATGTAATCGGCTAGCTTTGGCATTCGTTGACAACTGCGTATTATATAGTCGTAGAGTTGTTGGTCAGCTTTTGAGATTGGTTGCCAGGATTGTTGAGGAGCTTTTAGAGTTAGTTCTTGCGTTTGCTTTTTCCTCCCCTTGAACTACGGGTTGAGTTTTTCACTTCTTTGGCTGAAGCGCTATACTCACTAGTCTTTGTAACTTCTTGACAATTTAAATACCCGCCTAAAAAACTCTGTAATGGTAGCTCAACCATGGAAACGATACAATTTTTAAGAATAACTACACCATTACAACCGCTATACCCTTGTAGAACAAGCCTATCACACTCAATAAGCATGATCTCATCATTCTCTTTTTTAACCCAACCCACACTCTCTCGTATCACTGACTCAGTAGGTAGTGTCTGAACATTGCGGAAAAAGACGTGGTCCTTATACTTGACATAGACGAGTTTGGGGATTTGGGCGCTGGCGCCGGCAGCTGTTAGAGCAGCTGGCTTGCAAAGTTCGTCTACACCGGCTTTGCTCTGTGGAATATCGCCAAATATGCCCTCAGAAGCGTGAGATGCAAAACCAGCACTGCCCTCCCCAACAGCCAATTAAGTAATAACCTCCTGATGCTTCAATGGAACAAACACAGCTAACCGATCATCCAAATAATCAAAATGCGTAGCATACCCCCGATCAAGCAGCAGCCGACGCCAACTTCGGGTAAAGCAAGGACCCAAAATAATGACGCAGCTGCCCCCTGAATCGACATCGATTGCAGGTCCAAAGTGCTCAATTAGAGCTGCTTCGAAGTCATCTTCAAAAAGCCTAAACTTATTGCAGACCCTTGACGCTTCAGTAAAACAAACAACACCCTTAGGCTGAAAGCCCCCGCAGACCTTTTTGTATTTACATCTACAACTAAAAAAGCGCCAACTCTTTAGAAGACGATTCATTCAAAGCCTCCGCCTATTCTCCTAAAAAGTCGTTGGTGCAGTCTTCTTTTCTTGAACAACTGCACTGCGCTCCTTTGCATAAATTTCTAAAACAAACGTGTGTTTCTTAGGAAGGTTCGCCTTTACGATGTCGTCGAAGGCTTTGATTGACAACTTAGCTTTTGCGTCCTGCAGGCCTACTTTGAACTCCTTATCATATGACTTCAGTCGAACAATGAAACTGTCTAGCTTGTTAGTATCAGAGGGTTCTTTGGTTTCATGCTCATCGACAAACATCTCAATGCTAAAAATCGGTTCTCTTTCATGCATTTTTTTTCACCTCTCAGCTTGTGGATCGTGCATGTCTTCAGCTGCTTTCTTTCGTGCAATTCGGCGTTTCTTGTCAGCGTTCATCACTAAAAATTCGGTTTCGTTGCTGACGCTTCTGTTGTCTTCTTTTGCTAAAATTTCCAGTTTACAATAAATTTCTTCTGTTACTGTTATATTTTTATAGCCTTCAACTGGCACTTTCCCACTCTCTCTTACTTTTTTTACAGTAGTTAAATACCCCTTAGATGCGCAATTTGTTTATAAGGTTTACCTTAAATTACAGTAGTTATATACTCATGTTATTTAATTTAGAATGGCGTTTAAATACCGCAATGTTTTACTGTATTTTACAGTATCAAAGCTAATAAAAGATGGGAGTTGAACCATAAAGTGCCACCAAAACATTATCGCAACTTTACAATAAGAGAAGAAGTATACCAGGTCCTAATGGACGACTACAAAGCAACACCAAAAGACTGGCTAGTTCGCCACGGAATAAGCAGTTTCAACGGATACGTCATGTACAAGCTCAATGAGTTAGCAGAAGAGACTCTGAAACGAAAGAGCCAACAGAATCAAAACCCATAAAATCAGCCGCATCCAAAAGATGCTCAAACATTTCTTCAGTTACTGATACCTCAAAATCACCGGTTGTTAATTGTCTGATCAAAACAGAATCTTCTGTCACTATCAAACGCCTCAAAGTTGCCGCTATTACTGATTTTCACAGATAAAAGGCTGATGCTCGAGCTCAGAATGTAATGATTTGAAGTACAAAAAATGTGGAGTTAGTTTTGAACTCCGTTGATAGAAAGTTGAAGCGAGAAGTTAGTAACGTCAAGAACTAACGGAGACACTTTTAACACGAAATTAGCTGGAACAGCTTGACCTACGCCTAAAATCGTGTCCTGTTGATTCCACTGGATAGTGATGTAGTTTTGAGCGACTGGCGGATTAAAATTTTGGTAAGTCATAGAGAGCTTCAAAGGCACAGTTCCAGAGTTCTGCACCCATATTGTAGCAGTAGAGTTGCCTCCAGCCGGAATCTCTCCCCAATTAATCTCAGACACAGCAGCTGTCAAACTAGAATCAGCGTATATTTTGAGATCAGCAGTATTAGTAACTATAGCGCCAGTTGTCTCTATCTTCACAGAAACAAAAAGCAAGACAGCAGCAACAGCAGCGATCACAACAACTCCAGCGACTGCTAAAGCAATTCCTTTCTTATTTACTTCTGACATTAAGCTAACTTCCTGCAGGTTTCTTGGTTGTTAATTGATTCTTCTGATAGGTGTCGAGTGCAAGGTTCGC
>JAEAME010000234.1_pt1 | contig 69678 bp, 54 predicted proteins | sample 8958731 | NCBI WGS metagenome assembly JAEAME01 (sample SAMN16933194, study PRJNA681113) | bioreactor sludge metagenome | isolation source: anerobic bioreactor sludge (Control) | place: India:Bengaluru | collected 2018-10-24
TCGCCACCTTATCGGCCCCCTCGATTTCATAAATGGAATGAGGAATAGTGTCGTCTGTAATAAAGGCTTCATAAGCAGCATCAAAGAGAATAATACTCCGGTGTGCGGTGGCATAATCCACCCATTTTTTCAGTTCTTCCCGGCTGGCCACCGCTCCGGTCGGGTTGTTGGGAAAACACAGAAAGATCAGATCGGGAGTTTCCGGGGGAAGATCGGGCAGAAACCGGTTGCCGGCGGTACAGGGCATGTAAATGATCCCGTTGTAGTACCCGTTTGATTTCATCCGTCCCGTTTTTCCGGCCATGACGGTGGTGTCGGCATATACCGGGTAAACCGGGTCGCAAACGGCTGTCTTGCTGGCCGTGCTAAAAATCTCCTGGATATTGCCGGTATCACATTTCGAACCGTCGGAAATGAAGATGTCATCGGCTGAAATGCCGGCGCCCCGGCTCCGGTAAGCCTCTCTGGCGATGGCTTCACGCAGGAAGGGATAACCCTGCTCGGGACCATAGCCTTTAAAGCTGCCGGCATGCGCCATTTCTTCCACCCCTTCGTGGAAAGCTTTGATGACCGAAGGTACCAGGGGGCGGGTCACATCGCCGATCCCCATGCGGATCACATGGCTGCCGGGGTGGGCGCTGATGTATTCGCGTATCCGCCGTCCAATTTCCGGAAAGAGGTATCCGGCCTTCAGTTTCTGGTAATGTTCGTTGATCTGTGCCATCGTCGGTTGTTCATGAGAAATCACTGCTTCCGCAAAGATACAAATTCGGCATTGCGGCCGCCGGCCGGCTGGTTTATTAATAATAAATTCATAAATAACGCTTTACAGCTTATGGTGCAGTGCGATCCCTGTTCATTTGTTAACTTTGTTGATATTTGCACTGAAGATGCCGACACAGCCATTGCCATTCAGCACCGCGCAGCTGGAAGAGATAGTCTCCCGGTTCCCGACCCCTTTTCATATTTATGATGAAAGGGGCATCCGCGAGAATGCCCGCCGTTTTATCCGCGCCTTCTCCTGGAATCCTGGTTTCATGGAGTATTTTGCGATCAAGGCGGCTCCCAATCCCTACCTGATGAAGATTCTGCGGGCGGAGGGTTTCGGCATTGACTGCAGTTCGTTGGCAGAACTGGAACTGGCCGGGCGGCTGGGCATGCGTGGCGATGAGATCATGTTCACCTCGAACGACACGCCCGCCGACGAATTTGTAAAGGCCCGGGAACTGGGTGCCATTATCAACCTCGACGATATTACCCACCTGGATTTTCTGAAAAGACATGCAGGCATACCCGGCACCTTGTGCTTCCGCTACAACCCCGGGAACCTGAAATCGGGCAATGTGATCATCGGCCATCCCGAGGAGGCCAAATACGGCCTGACCCGTGAACAGATGATTGAAGCCTACCGGAAGGCAGCTTCACTGGGGGTTAAACGGTTTGGCATTCATACGATGGTGGCATCCAATGAGTTGGATCCGGAATATTTTGTGGAGACCGCAGAAATTCTTTTCCGGCTTATCGAAGAGGTGACCCGTAAAACGGGTGTAAGGATTGATTTCGCCAACCTGGGCGGGGGCATCGGCATCCCTTACCGGCCGGGACAGGTGGCTGTGGATCTGGAGGTTATGAGCCGGGGTATCCGGGAAGTGTACGATGGAATCATCACGGCAGGCGGACTGCAGCCCCTGCGCCTGTTCTTCGAGGCCGGCAGGGCCATCACCGGTCCCTACGGTTACCTGGTGGCCAGGGTCCTTCACTTGAAAAGCACCTACAAGCGTTTTGCCGGACTGGATGCCTGCATGGTTAACCTGATGCGCCCTGCCATGTATGGGGCTTACCACCATATAACCGTCGCCGGCAAGGAAGATCAACCCCCGGGGGCCATGTACGATGTCACCGGTTCCCTGTGTGAAAACAACGACAAATTTGCCATCGACCGGCTGTTGCCGGAGCTGGAGCCCGGCGACCTGGTGGTAATCCATGACGCGGGCGCCCATGGCCATGCCATGGGATTCAACTACAACGGCAAACTAAGGTCGGCAGAGCTCCTCTTCCGTGAAAACGGGGAAACCCTTCAGATCAGAAGGGCTGAAACCACTGAAGATTATTTCGCCACCCTTGATTTCGACGGGTTGAACCATTTTAATCCTGCAGCAGGAAACAGCCTATGAAGATCGGATTTGATGCCAAACGGGCTTTCCTGAACCGTGCAGGTTTGGGGACTTACAGCAGGAACACCCTGACCGCTCTGCAGAAATACCACCCGGAGCATCAATACCTTCTTTACACCCCGACCCTCCGGACCGATCTTTTCAAGCAATATCCCTTTTTTGAGATCCGCACGCCTTCCGATCCCTTTTCCAGGCTCTTCAAACCTTTATGGCGCTCCTTCGGCATGGTAGCCTCCCTCCGGAAAGAAACCCCGGATCTTTTCCACGGGCTGAGCAACGAACTGCCCGTATGGATCGGATCAAGCGGAATCCCGGCTGTGGTTACCATCCACGACCTTATTTTTCTGAATTTCCCCGGTTTATACAAAACCGCCGACCGTTTTGTCTATTATAAGAAGGTCAGGTATGCCAGCCGCAACGCCGCCAGGATCATCGCCACCAGTCAACAGACCCGGAACGACCTTATCAACCACATGGGGGTGGATCCCGCAAAGGTGGAGGTTTTATACCAGTCGATCTCGGAACGTTTTTTTCTGAACTATTACGCCGACGACCAGGACGATGTGTTGAAAAGGTACCATCTTCCCGATCAGTTTATCCTTACCGTGGGCACGGTAGAGCCGCGCAAGAACCAGTTGGGGGTTCTCCGGGCCCTTCATGCCGGGAAAATCGATCTTCCCTATGTCATCGTGGGCAGGCAGACCCTTTATACGGAACAGATCGTCGAATATGCAGAAAAGCATCATCTTGCCGGCAGGGTGATCCTGCTGAAGGATGTACCCGATTTTGACCTGCCTGCCTTTTACCGCAAAGCGGCATGCATGGTTTACCTTTCACATTACGAGGGGTTTGGTTTACCGGTGATTGAAGCCATGGCTTGCGGCTGTCCCGTTGTCACCTCTTCTGTTTCCTGTCTGCCTGAAATCGGCGGGGAGGCAGCTGCCTACTGCAACCCTGACGATCAGGAAACCCTTGCCGGTTTGGTAGGCAACATCTGCAGCACTTCCGCCCTGGCACGGGAGATGGGGGAGAAGGGAAGAAGAAGGGCTCAGCTTTTCCATCCCGAAGGAAGGATCGATGCGTTGATTGCCTTCTATAAAAGGGTGCTCGGCCATGAGGAGTGAGCAGACCCAGCCGTTTCAGGAAAGGGACCTGGAGCAGGCGTTGCAGGTCCTGCAGCGGGGAGGGGTCATCCTTTATCCCACCGATACGGTATGGGGTTTGGGGTGCGATGCCACAAACACGGCTGCGGTACAACGGATCCATGAACTGAAAGGTCGCACAGATCCGAAAAGCATGCTGGTGCTGATGGAAGATCCCGGTTTTTTGCACCGCTATGTGGCAGAAATACCTGATGTGACCTGGGATTTGATCGAATGCTCCGACAGACCGCTGACCCTTGTATTTCCCGGAGCCCGGAACCTGGCCGGCAACCTGCTGGCCGTTGACGGCAGCATAGGCATCCGTTTCACCCGGGAAATGTTTACCAAAACCCTGATCCGGCGCCTCAAAAAGCCACTGGTCTCCACTTCGGCCAACCTGTCGGGCGAGCCGGCTCCCTGCTGCTTCAGGGACATTGACAGCCGGATCACGATAGCTGTCGATTATGTCGTCCGTTACCGGCAGGAGGAAACCCTCCCCGGAAAACCCTCCTCCATCCTGAAACTGGGAGCCGGCGGCCTGATCGAAATCATCAGAAAATAAAAAACCGGTTTAACAAAACCGGTTTCTCATCCTGATTGCCAGGATCGCTTGCGGTTCAGCTTACTTTTTTGCCAGCAAGTCGCGGATTTCGGTCAGCAAGTTTTCTTCCTTGGAGGGTTCCGGCGGTGGCGGCGGAACGGCAGCCTCTTTCTTCTTCATTGAGTTCAGCGCCTTGATGACCAGAAAGATGACCAGGGCAACGATCAGGAAATCGATGACCGTGTTGATCCAGGCCCCGTAGTTCAGGGTTACGGCGGGGATGTCCCCTTCCGCCGGCTTCAGCACCGCTTTCAGGTTCAAAAAGTCGACTCCGCCCAGTAAAAGCCCGATCGGGGGCATGATCACATCGTTGACGAAGGAGGTGACAATCTTCCCGAAAGCACCGCCAATGACAACTGCCACAGCCAGGTCAACCACGTTGCCTTTCATGGCAAATTCCTTGAATTCCTTTAAAATTCCCATACAATCGGATTTTGGTGAATAAAAAAGATTTAGTAGTACTAAAACCTTTTAAAACTAAATCATTTTATTAACATCCGCAAATAACAACCGGCCAAAAGTCAATTTATTTCCTTCACGCGCCCCGATCCGGCAACCGTGGCATCGATGTCGGGATTTCCGGCGTAATACAGGCTGCCCGAGCCGGCGATTTTCACGATTACCGCGCCGTTCGACCGTATGAGGCAATCTCCTGATCCGGCTATGTTTACCTTCGCCCGGGAGACCTCGATGGATTCAGCCCGCAGGTTTCCTGAGCCGGCTACGGATACCGATAATTCGGAGGCGGGCGAACCTCCGTTCAGATCGATGTTGCCCGAGCCGGCAATGCTGGCTTTTATACGGTCTGCATTGAGTTTCCCCAGCTCTATGTTTCCGCTGCCGCTGACATTCAGCTCCATGATCAGGGTATTCACCTCTCCGGCCGATATTTCACCCGAACCCGACAGGCTGAACCCTGTGACTTCGGGCATAGTGATCCGGATATCGATGTTGCCCCAGTCGTTTCTTCCCTGCAAATAGCTTTTGGCGGGGAAGCGGATCACCAGGGCCCGGTCGCTGATTTCAGTAATGATCTCCCGGAGGGTGGATTCGCGGGCTTCCAGCGTCACACTGCGGGGAGAACCCTGTACAACGGTAACCCTGGCGGGTATTCTCAGGCTTACCTCTGTAAAGGCAGGAAGGTTTCTTTCTTCTGTTTCCGCTGCTGCAGGGAGGTTAGCGGCCAGCAGGCCCATGGCCAGCAAAACCGTCATAAAAGGACTGTTCATGAAATTGTTTTATACATATGACGGATGAACCTTGCCAATGTTACAGGTCCGACCCTTTTCCCGAACAATATAATACGGCGGAGTCCGCGGCTGATTGGTAATGGGGCCTGCCGGGAACGGAAAACCACCCGCATGCAGATCAAAGGCGTCAGAGTTCCAGCAATCCGGGCGGCATTTCCAGTGTCACCGTTTTGTGAAGGAGATCATGCCCTAGGAGCAGATCCCTGTGGAAAGGAACCATTCTGTTGCCTGCCGGGGTTTTTACGGTCAGAACCAGGTTCCCTGAGAAATTGTCCTCCCGGATGATCATTCCGATGACGGCTCCCGAGCCATCCATAAGGGTGAATCCGGTCAGGGATGCTTCCTCTTCCGCTGTTTCGCCGGGCGAAAGGGCGGAATTTTCGAGATAGACCAACATCCCGCACAATTTACGGGCTTCCGGCTCACTGGTGACCCGGTCGAGGCTGACAACGGCCATGCCGGGGCCTGTGATAAGAATACCTTCCCCTGCGGTAAACCAAGGCAGCAGAAGGCCGTCGGTTTCGGTAAGCAGCACAGTGGCCTGTGCTACTGCGGATTCCAGGTCCGGGATGAATTGAAGAAGCAGGTTTCCTTCAATGCCATGCGGTTTGATAAACGAACCGATGCGTGTACAATGCTGTTTCAAAAGTCTCTTCATCCTTGCTGCAGGGCTTTCATCCTCTGCATTTTCCGTGCGGGTTTATTTGCTGGGGCAGGAACCGGGGAACCTGAAAACAAATGCCACCTCCGGAAGGGGTGGCATTTGTGGTTCCCGGCTACGGGAACCGGTTCCTGACGGTTCAGATCCCAGGGGATTATTCGCTCGCCTGTTCTTCTCCGGCAGTTTCTTCTCCGGCGCCGCCTTCTGCTTCTCCGGCCACTGCCTCTTCCGGTTTCCTGGATGCTGCGGCATTCCGTGCTGCCTGCTCCGCTAACCGGTTTTCATTCACCTTTGATTCGGCTTCAAGCATCTTCCTGATGCTTTTCTCGACATCGCCGGCCAACCGGTCTTTTTTGGCCTGAATCTTGGCCTCTTTTTCGGTCAGCCATTGTTCAAACCTGCGTTCTGCCTCCTCTTCGGAAAAAGAGCCTTTCGCAACCCCTCCCTGCAGATGCTTGCGGTAAAGCACCCCTTTGTAGGACAAAATCGCACGCACCGTGTCTGTGGGTTGCGCACCTTTTCCCAGCCAGTCAAGGGCCTTGTCAAATTCGAGATCGATGGTAGCAGGATTTGTGTTGGGATTGTAACTCCCTATCCTTTCAATATACCTGCCATCCCGTGGCGATCTGCTGTCTGCCACCACAATGTGGTAATAGGCAAACCGCTTGCGGCCATGCCGCGCTAATCTGATTTTTACTGCCATACTTTATCTCTTGTTTTTTTCAAAAAATGTGGCGCAAAGTTAATCTTTATTTGATATCAACGGTGCCCGGGGGGGGAATTCATGGCCGGAAAACACTGATTTGTACCGACCCGCCGCTTTTTTTCACCGACAACGCAACTTTTTCCTTTCCGAAACATCTAATTGGATGTTATTCGCGTTATTTTAGTTTTAGAAAAGGTCACATGCATCCTTGCCGGCCCGGATTCATCCGGTCTGAAATCCTTCTTCGGGATGGAATGGAACAGACACAACAGGAGGCCGCGGGGAAAAAAAGAAAGAAAAATGAGAAGATTTTTGAAAAAAAGCTGGTTGTTGGCGGCATGCCTGCCTATGTTGCTCGCCTCCTGCCTCGATTCGGGGGTAGATCTGGATGGATACGGCGATGCCTATATCCTGGTGAGCAGTGATGGTAAGGACAGCCTGGCAGGATTGGGATTGCATGCTTTTTCCTATTCAGAGTTTGCCTCGGTGAAGGTCACCGTCCATGGAAATGCAGAGCTGGAGTACAACCTGGAACCATATCTGGGCTATAAACAGGACTTCATCTGGCTCACCCCCAAGGCGGAGTACAGCAACACCATTCCGGCAACGGGCGATTATGTGTTCACCGCCACTTTTGCCGACGGGCAAACCATGACTTTTTTCGATAAGCTGACCAATGAGGTCATCCTTCCGCCGAAAATCGTTCATTGTGATTATGCCGAAGCCCAGGAACGGGTGGAAGTGGAATGGGAGCTGGTTCCGGGAGCCGGTTATTACAACGTGAAGCTCTTAAACGGTGAGGGAGAGCTTCTTTTTGTTTCGCCTGCCTACAACAGCATGACCAACAATTATGCTTTCAGCCAGTCGTCACAGGGCTGGTTGTCTTCGGTCCTGCCTTTGGGCGGAGATACGGTAAGCGTAGAGGTGGCGGCCTATTTGCTGGAGCCCCAGTCGTCGATGGATTATCTTCAGTGTATTTCCCGCACAGCTTGTGAATTGGTCTGGCCTGATTAGTCTACCTGACCCTTCCCGGGTTTTTGCGGATAAATTCCTCCCAATTGCGGTAACTGTTTCCCCCGGTGGGTTTCGCCTGCTGGAGGTAATGGCAGATGGCTACGGCCACGGCATCGGTGGCATCCAGATCCCTTGGAATTTCTTCCAGGTGAAAAGTGTTTTGTAGAAACCAGGCTACCTGCATTTTTGTGGCGCGGCCCATACCGGTGATGGATTGTTTCACCAGCAGCGGAGCATACTCAAAAATGGGCAGCGCATGGGAAAGGGCTGCCGCCATGATTACCCCCTGCGCCCTTCCCAGTTTGAGCATCGATTGAACATTCTTTCCGTAAAATGGGGCTTCGAGCGCCATGACATCCGGTTTGAACTCCGCCACCAGGCTCATGGCTCTTTCGTACAGGTATTGCAACCTTTGATAATGGTTGTCGAACTTGCCCGGTTTCAGGGTCCCCAGGTAGAGGATGGAGGGGGTTTTGTTGCTGATCCCCACCAGTCCGAAGCCGGTGACGGCAGTCCCCGGGTCAATGCCCAGTATTTTATAGCTTTTTTCGTTCATGGCGGGAAAAAAATTGCATGACAAGAATCCCGGCGACAATGATCAGCAATCCCGCGATCGTTGTAAGGTGTATTTTTTCGCCCAGGACGGTGGCAATGAAAACCAGCGAGAGAAATGGGGTAAGGTACATCAGGCTGCCGGTTACCGCGTTGTTGTCGCTCATCTGCATGGCTTTCATCCATACCAGGTAGGTGATTCCCGTTTCGAATATGCCGGTGTAAACGGCAGCCAGCAAGGGGATTCCCTTGCCGAAGGCGGCCGGGGGGCCCAGGAGCAGAAGGACCAGCAGGTAGATAAGCCCTGCGGAAAAGTTCAAAAACATCTTGACTGCCGCTGGCCGCGAATCTCTGACATTGAGAATCCAGAATCCGGCCCAGAAAAGAGAACTGCCTGTGGCCAGCAGAACACCCGGCAGACTGGTATTTTTGAATCCTGACAGGCTTCCCTGCGATGAAAGAAGCGCGATGCCCGCAAAACAAACCATCAAAGCCAATAACTGCTGCCATCTTATTTTTTGTTTCAGCAAGGGAATGGAAAGCAGGGCCAGCGTGACCGGCCATATCATGTTGAGCGGTTGGGCCAGCTGGGCGGGAAGCAGGGAATAGGCTTTGAAAAGGATGAGATAATAGGCAAAAGGATTGAGAGCCCCGGCAACAGCTGAGCGGACCAGGTCGCGCCGGGTGGTGCCGGCCAGCACACCCAGCTGCCGGGTAAAAAGTATGTATCCGAGGAAAATGAGAACGGAGACCGCAGTGGCAACGAAAAGCATGGCCGTGACATCCTGCCCCTGCAAACCAAGCTTGAATGCCGTGGCAACAGTCGACCACAACAGGACGGCCCCTCCCGCATAAAGGAGGCTTGCCTTCCGGTCAGTACCCGGGATTGAGCTTGCCATTAAAAAAATCCTGTTCCGTATTCCCCTTGTCCGGTGCCGTCGACGGCAACGTCTCCTCCTGGTCCCCTTGTATTTCCCGGTAGCGGTTCCTGGCTTCCACCACGAAGATGCTGCCGGGAAAATCGAACAATATGCGTTTGTAGGCTTCGGCCGCCTTCGCCTCATCGCGGAGCCGGAATTGGTATATGTCCCCAAGCCGGAAAAGGGCGTTGTCGGCAAGCATGTCGTACGAGTGGTCGTTGATGATCTCTTCCAGATACTTCACGGCAGCCTCGTGGTTACTCCTGTCCGTTTCGATCAGCGCCTTGCGGAACAGAATGTCGTCAATCAGGCTGTGGTAGGGAAACAACTCTGCAAGGGAGTCCAGCACGGCCATGGCCTGCCTGTTGCTGTTCCTGAAAAAAAGAAGGTCGGCGCGTGAGAAGTAAAGCAGGGGCACTTCGGTGGTGTCAAGGTTGGAGTTGTTCCCGATGAAAAGGGCCAGTTCCAGGGCATCGTTGGCGGTAAGTTTTGAGGTGCTGGCTTTCAGTACGTCCAATTGAGCCTTTGCATATTCGAAGTTTCCCATGTAATAGGCCAGCCGGGCCTTCTTGAGTTTTGTCAGATCGCCAAGACTGTTGTCGCGGTTCACATCGATGACCTGCGAATAGAGCAGGGTTGCCTCCCATGGGTCGCCGGCATATAGGTATATATCGGCCAGCTCAGCCTTCAGTTCACCGGCCTGTAACGCCTTCAGCGCCGGGATGGCCAGCCCTTTCTCCAGAACAGCAATGGCTTTTCCGGGTTCGTTGAGGTAAAAAGCCAGCAAATGGGCATATTCCCTAATCATCAGAAGGGTACGGGGCTGGTACCCGGCCACCTCGAGCCCCTCTTCATACTGGGCAGCCAGCCGGTCGGCAGGAAGTGATTCCCCGGAATCGCCGCTGGTAAACTGCAGGTAGTCGGCATGCATCTTTTGATTGAAGGCCTCAAGCCAGAAGGGATGTTCCTTGCCTTTTCCCAGAAGATAGTCGTAAGCGCTGCTGGCTTCCCGGTAATTCCTGTTTTTCAGCGCCATAGCCGCCAGATTGAGGAGTTGGGACTCCTCGGCGCCGGTCCGCCTGTCCAGAGCTGTCATCTGCCGAAGCGCTGCCGCAAATTGCTTTTCCTGAAGAAAAAACCATATCAGAAGCCGGTTAAATCCTGTTACTTCAGGCTCTTCCTGTATGCGTCGGAGCAGCATGGAGCGGAACCCGTCCCGCAGACTCTCCCCCAAATCGGCATACAGGGCCGACGAAAGCAAACTCTGCGCCCGCGGAAGGTTTTCTTCTCTTTCCTTCACCATCAGAAGCACTACTTCCATCAATTTCTGATAGTCTCTGAGATAGAGATAGATCTGGGCCAATTCATTATGGAAGTTCTCCCCTTTCAGCACCTCCTGGCCCCGGAGCAGAAGCTGCCCCGCCTGCTCATACTCTCTCCACTGAATGAAGTAATTATAGGCATTCAGGTAGCTGCTTCTGTTCGCAGGAATTTTGCGAAGAGCCTCGTCAAAGGTTTTTTGCGCTTCGGCTTCGCGGTTCTGGAGTTTCAGCAGGTAACCGTAATGGATCAGCATTTCCGGCCCGTCTGTCTTGCTTTGCCTGATCTCCCTTTTCAGCTCCTTTTCAGCCTGTTCGTAACGCTGCAGTTGGGTCAGGCACTCGATATACATTCTGAAGTACTGGCCGTTGTTGGTAAGGCTGTAAGTTTCCTTCAACAGGGGAGCAGCTTTTTCATAATCCCGCTCGTTGAAGTAACGTACGGCCAGTTGTATCGCCGACTGGTCGGTTCGAGGCTGCCCCGAAATCGTACCGGTAGCGTACGCGAGGATCAGCAGGGTAATGATAAGCCTGATTTTTTTTCCGGATGGCATGGGTACAAAAATAACACTATCGGCCGAAGATAGCTGCACCCCCTTTGTTTTTAGTTTTACGCCTGTCCTGGGAGGCTAATATTCACCGGGAAAAACTACTTTTGCAGGAAAGAGGGGTATGGAAGAGCATGGAAAGGAAAGAAGGCGTTTGCCGCGCTGGATGAAAATGAAGATGCCGGTGGGGGAGGCTTACTCAAGAGTGAAGAACCTGGTGGAGCAACACCGTTTGCATACCATCTGCACCAGCGGAAATTGTCCCAACATCGGGGAATGCTGGAGCATGGGAACGGCCACCTTCATGATATTGGGAGATATCTGTACCCGTCACTGCCGGTTTTGTTCGGTAAAAAGCGGAAAACCGCTGCCTCCCGATGCGGAGGAACCGGTGCGGCTTGCGCGGGCGGTTCAACTGATGGGCCTTCGCCATTGCGTCATCACCTCGGTCGACCGGGATGACCTGCCGGACCAGGGGGCAGGACACTGGGTGGCTGCCATCAGCGAGGTGAAGAATATGAATCCGGGAGTCAGGGTGGAGGTGCTCATCCCCGATTTCCGGGGTGATACCCGGTTGATTGACAAAATTATCGCCGCCGCTCCCGATGTGATTTCCCATAACCTGGAAACGGTCGAACGACTGACGCCGCAGGTGCGTTCCGCATCTTACTACCGGAGAAGCCTCGGGGTCGTACGCCATGTGGCAGCCTCGGGGATCATCGCCAAATCGGGCATCATGACCGGCCTGGGAGAATCCCATGAAGAGATCCTGCAAACCATGGACGACCTCCTTGACGCCGGCTGCAGGGTGATGACCATCGGGCAGTACCTGGCCCCGACCCGTGACCATATGCCGGTGGCAGCCTACATCACTCCGGAATTCTTTGACCAGCTGAGGCAGGAGGGGTTGCGCAAGGGGTTCCGCTTTGTGGAAAGCGGCCCTTTGGTACGCTCCTCCTACAGGGCCGGCGACCATGTCAATGCAAAGGCCGGTCTGTCGCAGACCCCTGCAGAACAGACCTCCGGAAATACAAGGCCCCCGTCTGAAGTTACCCGTTTCTGAATACGCATTCCCTAAGGTATGAACCGCCGCAAAGAAAACAAACCTTCGCAAAGCCGGAAGGATGATATCCATGGCAGCGGGGCCGGAAACGCCGGCGGCGGCCCCATTTCCCGATTCGGAAAAGATACTCCTGACAGGGTGCAGATTCCCTTGGCCGGAAGTCCTATCTCCGCCGGGTTCCCTTCCCCCGCCGATGATTACCTGGACAGCGGCATCGACCTGAACCGGGAACTCATTCAGAACCCCGATGCCACCTTCTTCGGCAGGGTAAGAGGTTTTTCCATGATAGACGCCGGCATCAGCGACGGCGATGTTCTGGTGGTTGACAAGTCTTTGGAACCCCGTGAAGGCGCCGTGGCCGTCTGCTTCATAGACGGCGAATTTACCGTTAAACGAATCCGATTGGGAAAGGGGTGTCTTTACCTCATGCCCGAGAACGAAGGCTTTCAGCCACTGAAAGTCACCGCCGATAACGACTTCATGGTGTGGGGCATCGTGACCTACGTCATCAAGAAAATGACAGGCTCCGGGAGATAACCTCTTTTTACGGGTGCGTCCGGTCTTCCAATCCCCGGTAACCGGCACTCTCCCCCCGGAAGGATAACGGATAACCGGTCTGCTGTTGTTTCTTATGTTTCGGAAGTTTTTGCAGACTTTTTTTTGCGTTTTTCCGTTTTGTCAGCACGGAAGCACCAGGATGAACAGCGGGTGCCTGAACAGCGGCCGGGACACAACCTTCCTGAAAATTTCCGTTCGTTTCACCTGTTGTGGCATGGAAAATGCAGCGCCAGACCATGCGCCATTCATCCGCAACAACCAACTCCCTCCATGTGGATTAGGAGGGCGGAATAGCCCGGATTGGGCTGACCGCTGTGTATGAAATTGAACAACAATTTAATAAATAGGAGAAATACAAGTGAAAGCTATCATGTTGTCAATCTTTGGTTTGTTTCTGATTTCAGAAACAATGGCCCAACCTGAATTTAACCTGGGGGTGAAGGGGGGATTCACCGCATCGAAGCTGGAGTTCAGCGATCGTTGGGAGTATGAGGCGGAGAATAACCTGAGCTATCACATAGGCGCTTTCGGAAGGATCGGGTGGGGGCCTCTTTTTTTGCAGCCCGAAGCCTACTTCAATTCCAGGGGGGGCGACCTGAAGGAGATTGTGGACGAAAATCCGGTGGGTACTTTAGCGAACTTTGATTTTTCGACCGTTGACGTACCTCTTTTGCTGGGCCTTAAGGTTTTAAGGCGACAGAATGCCAACCTCCGGCTAATGGGGGGGCCGGTATTCGGGTTTCTGACCTCCGGTACGGTGGAGGGGAAACCGCAGTTTGATTCCGATTTCTTCAGGGAGCGGTTTTATGGCTGGCAGTATGGTGCCGGGGTCGATCTTTGGATGGTTACCCTGGATATACGGGTCGAGAATTCGGGAAACAGCGTCTACCGGTCCGGTGAGTTTTCAACCCACAACCGGCTGTTCCTGGTGACGGCGGGGATCAAGCTTTTCTGACCGGTTCAGGACAGTTTGTTTTTGTAATCGTGATATCCGAAGCGGCGCACCAGCCTGAAGTCTCCGTTTTCCCCAAGTATCCCGATCGAAGGGTGTTTGACACCGTTGAAGAAGGTGGTTTTCACCATGGTGTAATGGATCATATCCTCGAAAATGACACGGTCGCCGGGCAGCAGTTCATGGTCGAACGACCATACTCCTGCAAAGTCACCGCTCAGGCAGCTGTTTCCTCCCATCCGGTACACCTCTTTCCCGGGACGGTAGCCTGACAGGGCGCCGGAAATGGCCGGCTGGTAAGGCATTTCAAGGCAGTCGGGCATATGGGCGGCAAACGACACGTCGAGCAGGGCGGTCCGGATCCCATGATTCTCCACAATGTCGAGGACCGTTGACACCAGAACCCCTGTTTCCCAGGCGAAGGCGGAACCCGGCTCCAGAATGACCTGTTTGCCGTATTTTTGGCGAAAGGCTTTCAGCAACCCCACCAGCCGTGCAATATCATATCCCTTGCGGGTCATGAGGTGGCCCCCGCCCATGTTGATCCAGCGGAGAGAGGGTATGTATTTCCCAAATTTCTCTTCAAAAACTGCCAGAGTTTTGTCCAGGTCCTCCGCTCCCGATTCGCAAAGGGTGTGGAAGTGAAGACCATCCACCCCCTCCGGCAGCCGCTCCGGCAGCTGCGATGCCAGGATTCCCAGCCTGGAGCCCGGAGAACAGGCGTTGTAGATCAGGGGCTGCACTTCCGAGAACTCCGGATTGACCCTCAGCCCTACCGACGGGGCCGGACGGTGGGCGGCAACCTTTGGAGCGAAAAAACGATACTGGGCCAGGGAATTGAAAACAACATGGCTGCTATACCGGAGGATTTCGGAGAAGTCATCCGGATCGTATGCAGGAGAGTAGGTGTGGGCGCGGGTTTTCATCTCTTCGAAACAAAGGCGCGCCTCCCAGGGGGAAGAGGCGGATGCGCCATGGAACAACTCCCGCACCATGGGAAAGACACTCCACATGGCAAATCCCTTGAAAGCAGGGATGATTTCCACGCCGGCTTCCTGTTGTACCCCTGCAATCAGCTCCAGGTTGCGGCGAAGCCGTTTCTCATGGATCACATAGCAGGGGGAGGGAACCTCCCGGTAAAGTCCGGTCATTCAGCCAAGTTTTGAAGTTCCCTGATAATCAGCTCCCTGGTTTCACGGTTGGCCGGAACCAACGGGAGGCGCAACACCTCTTCAATAACCCCGTAATGATGCAGCATGGCCTTCACTCCGGCCGGGTTGCCATCCTGGAACTGGAGACGGAACAACTCGATCAGCGCGTGGTGAAGTTCGCGCGCACGACGGTAATCTCCTGCCAGGGCATGATGGATCATGGATGCCAGATGGCCGGGCAATGCATTGGCTATAACGGAGATGATACCGGCCCCTCCGATGGACAAAACAGGCAGCGCCAGCACATCGTCGCCCGAAATAACCCTGAACCCCGGACGCGAATATTTGGCGATGCGGGTGATTTGGGACAGGATTCCCGAAGCTTCCTTAACGGCGGCAATGTTTTCCGTCGTTTCCGAAAGACGGATGACCGTTTCGGCCTCCAGGTTTACGCCGGTGCGGGTGGGGACATTGTACAAGATGAGCGGCACGGGGGCATGCAGGGCAAGCTCCCTGAAATGGCGGTACAGCCCTTCCTGGTTGGGTTTGTTGTAATAGGGGGTGACAACCAACAATCCGCTGATTCCTTCGAAAGAGAAGGTTTCCATCTTTTTTAGCATAGCCCGGGTGTCGTTACCCCCAAATCCGGCGATCACCGGTAGCCTCCCTGCCGACCGCTCCACCACATAGGCCAGGATATCCGCCTTTTCCTTTTCATCGAGCGTCGGGGTTTCCGAAGTGGTGCCCAGGGCTACCAGAAAATCCATACCCCCCTTTACCTGATTGTCAACGACCCTCCCCAGCGCTTCCCAGTCGATGCTGAAATCCTCGCAAAAAGGGGTGATCAGCGCAACACCGGCGCCTGAAAAATCGAATTTCATAGCTTGCTTGTTAATTCATTCAAATAATGAATCTGTTGCTCAGCCAGGTAGAGGGCATCGGGTTGCTTCGAAATGTCGACCGTCATATCAAAAATCCCCCTGTTTTCCACATCGTAGCCGGCCTTGAAGGTCGCCGCCGATAAAACAGTAATCAACTCCAGGGGGTAACAGGGAGTGACCGAGGTATTCAGCAGCAGGTCGAAATCGGAATGGATGAAGGTGTCGATGATTCCTTTCTTTGGAAACCCCAGCCAGTCGAAATCTTTCCGGGTGATGACGTTGCTGTCGGTTTCCGACTTCCTCTCTGCAAAGCATAAGTGCCGCATGATAATGGACCTTGCCCTGCACTGCTCCTGCAGATAGGTAAAAGCCCGGATATCACCTTCCAGCCAGAGGATTCCCACCTTTCTGGCATTGTCGAGCGAACACAACCTGGCTTTCCGTTTTATCCCGGAAACTTTTTTGGCAAGGAGCTTCCGGCTGTAGTTTTCAATGATTTTCATGCCGGTCCAAAAATAGCAAAGATTATGGTTTGATCAATTTTACAAAATCGGATTCTGAAAGGATGGTTATTCCCAGGGCCTGCGCCTTTTCCAGTTTCGCAGCTCCTGCGTTTTCACCGGCTACCAGGAAGGAGGTGCTTCCCGAGAGTGAACTGCTGTTTCTGCCACCCTGCTGTTCGATGAGTGTTTTCAGTTCATCGCGCGAAAAACCGGCAAAAACCCCGGAGATTACAATGGTTTTGCCTTTCATGGTTCCCCGGGAGGAATCCGGCGGTTGGGCCTCTGTTTCAAAGCGGATACCCTTGCTCTTCAGTCGGTTGATAAGTTCAAGGTGCGCGGGGTTCGAAAAATACTCCTTGACGCTGGCGGCAATGCGTTCCCCGATTTCACGGATGCCGGTGAGTTCCTCTTCCTGCATGGCGGCGAGTTTGTCGATCGATCCGCTGGCTAAAGCCAGGGTTTTGGCTATCGTTTCACCGACATACCGGATTCCCAACCCGTAAAGAACCCTCTCATAGGGCACTTTGGTGGAAGCCTGCAAACTGCTCAGGATCCGTTCGGCCGATTTCTCACCCATCCGCTCCAGCGGAATCAGCTGGCCAGGCAGTAGGTCGTACAAATCGGATACGTCATGGACCAGCCGGCTGCCGAAGAGCAGGTCGATGGTTTCGGTTCCTATCCCTTCTATATTCATTGCCCTTCGGCTTACAAAGTGTGCGATCCTGCCCTTGATCTGGGGGGGGCAGCCGGTGTCGTTGGGACAGTAATAAGCTGCTTCTCCGGGGCTGCGCACCAGTTCCGAACCGCACTCGGGGCAATGGGCGGTGAATTCTACCGGTTTGGCCATGGGATGGCGCGAAGAGGCATCCACACCGGTGATCTTGGGTATGATTTCGCCTCCTTTTTCCACGAGAACGGTATCGCCCAGGTGGAGATCAAGGGAACGGATGATATCGGCATTGTGCAGGGAGGCCCTTCTGACCCTGGTTCCGGCAAGAAGTACCGGTTCCAGGTTGGCAACCGGGGTGACGGCACCCGTGCGCCCCACCTGGAAATCAACAGACAGCAGGGTGGTCCTCGCCTCTTGGGTTTTAAATTTGTAGGCGATGGCCCAGCGGGGCGATTTAGCCGTGTAACCCAGCAATTCCTGCTGCTCCAGCGAGTCAACCTTGATCACTGCCCCGTCGGTGGCCATGGGAAGCCGGAACCGCTCATTCTCCCATCTTTCCAGAAACCGGAACAGCTCTTCCAGACTGCCGCAACGGGCCGCATGGCCGGAAACCTTAAATCCCATTTCTTTGGCCCTCTGAAGGTTGTCCCAATGAGTGGACAGGCCCGGCAGCCGGCCCGGAACCATGTAAAACCAGGCATCCAGCCTCCGGGAAGCCACAATCGAGGGATTCTGCAGCTTGAGAGTTCCGGAGGCGGCATTCCTGGGATTGGCGAAAAGAGGCTCTCCGTTCTCCTCCCGCTGCCGGTTAAGCTCTTCAAACACTTTGAAGGGCATCACAATCTCCCCCCGGATCTCAAAAAATTCCGGAAAACGGCTGCCACGTAACCGGAGAGGGACCGACCCGATGGTCCTTACATTGGCGGTGACATCATCCCCGCTTTCCCCGTCACCGCGGGTAACCGCACGCACCAGAACTCCCGCTTCATAGGTCAGCGATATCGATACCCCGTCCAATTTCAGTTCGGAAACATAAACCACCTCCGCTCCCAGTGTCTTACGAACCCGCTGGTCGAAATCGGCCAGTTCACCGCGTGAATAGACATTCGACAGGGATAACATCGGGAAACGGTGACGGACTTGCACAAACTCCGGAGTAAGGTCGCTGCCTACACGCCGCGAAGGCGAAGAGGGATCGGCAAATTCCGGAAATGCCTTCTCCAGCTCCTCCAACTCCTTCATCATCAGATCAAATCCGTAATCTGAAATGGAGGGCTCTGATAAAACATAGTAACGGTAGTTGTGCTCGTGGAGCTCCTCCCGCAACCTTGCGATCCTGTCTCTGGCTTCCTTTGCATCCATGTTGTTTACTTTTCTTCCCGGGAAGTAATCATGCGCGATCAGACCCCGGTCTCCGGTTCCTGATTATCAACGGCCGCCGGTTCAAACCTTACGGCCTGTACTCCCCGCGCTGGGTTCGATGCTCCGGTATGAGGGCCTGTCAATGAAGTGTTTCCACCTGATCAGACCGGGTTCCTGCGGAGAAAAGAACCGGAGGAGAGCAACACTGCAAAGATAAAATTAAACCAACTGTTGATAAAATAGTAGGAATAGGAGCGGAAAAATTCGGCCGGGTGCTATGTAATTGCTACTTTTGGCTTCGACAAGGTTCATCGCCAACGATGAGTAAGAGGGAATCCGGTGCGATGCCGGAGCTGTACCCGCAGCTGTAATCTCCTCAAGGCCCTTGCAGCAGGCCACTGTCCCGCGCCCGTGGGATGGGAAGGCGCAAAAGGCCGGAGAGAGCCAGAAGACCTGCCTTGGAAGTTGTATGCTTTCGGGATTAAAAGCGAAGGTTTCCGGCCTGACTTTTACTCCCCTGTTTCCAGAGAAAAATGGGGAATGAAAAGGTATTTCGTCTTTCTTGCCTTTTTGGCGATCACCACAGGCGGTTTGCATGCCGCTGACAGGATCAGGGTTTTGCGGTATGAGCCTGCTCCCGGTCAGTTTATTAACCTGCCCGGGCTGGGGACGCCGGATGCGGCACGGCGGATGGCTGCCATGCCGGGTAACCTGGTCTCTCTGGGGGCCTTCGGCGGAAGCATCCTCCTGGCCGTTGATCCTCCCCTGCAAAACGACTCCCGGAATCCGTACGGCATCGATTTTACCCTGTTCGGAAATGCCTTTGAGGGATCCGCGGAACCCGGAATCGTATGGGTAATGAAGGATGAAAACGGAAACGGCCTCCCCGACGACGGCTGGTACCAGATAGCCGGTTCTTCCTGTTTCGATCCTGCCACCCGTCAGAACCACCGGATCACCTGGTTTCATTCCAGCGACAGCACCGTCGCCTGGAATGACAACCTTGGCAACAGCGGCATGTTCGCCGGGAATCCTTACCACCGCCAGCCCTATTATCCCGAAGCTGCGCTGTTCCCGGGATACGCCGCCGACTCTCTGACCCTGACCGGCACCCTCCTGCCTGTGGCCTCCTCGGTCCAGGCAGCGATGCCGGGCCAGCCCACCCTTCCCTTTGGCTATGCCGACAATGGAATGGCCAACCCGGACATTAACCCGGGAAATCCAGACAATCCCTACACCTTGCAGGTTAGGGAAGGAGCCGGAGGAGACCCCATCGACATTTCCTGGGCTGTGGATGACCAGGGCCATTATGTCGATCTCGACCAGGTCCATTTTGTAAGAATCGTCACCGGAGTCTTTTCTGTTTCCGGAGAACTGGGTGAATTGTCGACCGAAATATCCTCTCTGGTACCCACCGTTCCTGACGGAGCCACGGGGCCGGAAGAGTTGACCCTCTTTTTCAGCCATCCCGCCACCCTGCTGGCGGGAGACAGCCTGCAGCTGCATGCTGCCTTTTTCCGGAAAGGAAGGATCCGGCCTGACACGGTATTGTTTTCCTGCGGGAAGGAAAGCCCGGTTGAGGTATCTCCCACAGGAATGGTATTGGCCCACCGGGGCGGGGAAGCGGTGATCTATGCCCATCCCGTATCGCAGCCCCGGTTTGAAACCTGCACGCGGATAACCGTGCGCATGCCCGACAGCCTCCTCTGTCCGGATCTCCGCCTTCACCTCAGCCCCGGCGATACCAACACCTGGAGACCCCTGCTCCTGGATCAGTCGGGAGAGGAGATCGCGGCAATGGAATGGTCGGCCTGGATCCGGGATTCTTCTGTTGCTTCACTGAAACCTGCCGGCGGTGGATTTACCATTTTTGCCCGCGCCCCGGGGAATACCCTCCTGACCCTTCTCCCTCTGAAGTATCCCTCGCTGGCAAAACAGTTCACGCTTTCTGTCAGCCCGGCACCCGTTGCCGCCCGGGTGTATGGGACCGCCAAAACATCGGTGCGTAACCTGCTGCCTTTCCAATGGTTGGGCATCCAGCCCGCACCGCTGAACGGACTGGTGGAGAAACGGAACGGCAATTATGATAACCGCTCCTTTGTCAGCCTGGCCCATGCGGCCGCCGGCCTTCTTGCCAGGGCGGGCGCCCTGTTTAATTTCAGGGAGCATGATTCAGGCAGCGGTTTATACCTCTATTCAGTAGTGAACCAGGACCTATATACCTACGGATGGGGAGGTGCCACCGATCCCCCTGCCTATGCCAAAGCCTGGATTGTCAGAAAAAACAACAGCCACCATATTTCGGGGCTGGATAAAATTCCGGTTGAAAACGGAGACACCGTCATGGTTTATCATGTCAACAGCATCTTGAAAGATTGGCAGTTAACTTTGCTTACTTCAACGCCCGATTCAGCCATGGCCGGGGATTGGCTGTCGGTAAGGGCCCGGGCGGTGACCTGCCGGCAGGAAGGGGGTCTGATATCCGAGTCGGTACCCTTTGACCTTGAGTCGCAACCGGTGTGGTGCAGCGACGGCAAAGGATTCCCCCTGCTGACCGACAGCCGGGGTTTCGCGCTCCTGGAGGTGAACCGTACGCCCCCTCTGGTTGTCACCTCAGGGAACGATGGCGTGCTGATAAAGCCCGCAACCCTTGCCCCTGCTGCGCTGCATGACACCGGCCAGCCCTCTTTGTTCCCCAATCCGGCAAACGATATTCTTCATATTTCAGCACCCGGAAACCGTCGGATGGGCGTTTCGGTTTGTGATTTGGCGGGCAGGGTTCTGTTGCAAACCCGTGCAGTCGACTTCCGGTCCGGGATATCAATCAGAACTTTATGTCCGGGCATCTATATAGCATTAATACAGGGAGATAAAACATCGTTTGTAGCTAAATTCCGTAAAGAATGAAAGGTTGCGTAGCGGTGATTTGGCTTTTATTTCAGCTGCCGTGGACAGCAACGGCACAGCAGCTCAGCGATACGCTGCGCATCGGGGAGGTGGTGGTGACCGCTGGAAAGCCGGCCATGTTTACCGGTCTGAAGATAAGCCGTCCGGACTCCGCAGCCCTTTCCTCGGGGATGGCGGCCAGCCTGTCTGAATTGCTGGCAGCGCATACCCCGGTCTATATCCGGGACCATGGTCAGGGTTCAGAGGCTACCGCCAGTTTCAGAGGAACCGCAGCCTCGCATGCTTTGGTTGTCTGGAACGGGATCAGGGTCAATTCCCCGATGACCGGATATACCGATTTGTCGCTGTTGCCGCTTTTTTTTGTGGACGGTGTTTATCTGCTGCACGGGGGCAGTTCGCTGGCTGAAAGTTCGGGAGCCCTGGGCGGCAGCATCCACCTGGAGAACAAACCTGTATGGAATCATGGCGGCCTGTTCTCCGGCATACTGGAAAGAGGCTCTTTTCATTCCGGTAAAACCATGTTGCGGGCTGACTGGGGTGGCCGGCGAATCCATGGGGTTACCCGTCTTTACAACGAAACTTCACGCAATGATTTTCCCTTCCTGAATGTTGGGGTGATTCCGCACCGGAGGGATACCCTGCGGAATGGGGGATACGGGAGGTCGGCCCTCTTGCAGGAGCTTTATTGGAGGCCCGCAGGCAACCTGCTGGCTGCCATTCGTTTCTGGTACCAGAACAGCCGGCGGGACCTTCCCCAGCTGATGTCGTACGAAGGCAGCGAACGCCGGGAGGAGCGGAAAGACCGGCAGACAAGGGTACAGACGGAAGCCAGTCATTACCGCCCGGGGCTGGCCATTCATTTTTCCGGTGCACTTGGCAGCAATGTAATGGAATACCGGCGCATGACCACCATGCCGGAATACACCCTTGAAAATAGCTCTAACCGTGAATTAAGCTGGTGCAATCTTTTGCGTGTGGAATCGGATGTCAGTGATGCCGTTCAATTGCGGGCCAGCCTGGAGTTCAACCATTACCGGGTCGGAGCGGTCGACCTTGTCAGGACTGCTGACCGGCGGAACTTTCGGAACGAGGGCAGCCTGATGCTCCACCTTTTATTAAGGCCTTCGGCGCGGCTCGGTCTTTTTGCACTGAACCGCACTGAAACCTATGATGGAACCATGATCCCCCTGGTCCCGGCCGCCGGTTTTGAGTGGAGAGTAAGCCCGCGGCGACCTCTGGACCTAAAAGCCAACGTTACCCGGAATTACCACAAACCCTCCCTGAACGACCTTTACTGGGTGCCGGGTGGCAACCCGGAGTTGCTGCCGGAAACCGGCCTGTCGGGCGAAATGACGCTCTCTGCTTCGACTGTCCGGAAGAACTTCTCCCTTACCCGTGAGCTGTCGTTATACGGATCGCGGATCGATAACTGGATCATCTGGCAACCCAGCCCCTCCGGCGCCTGGTATTGGGAGGCACAAAACCTGAAGAAGGTGGATTCGGCAGGGGGAGAACTGGAAATGAGAGGAACCCTCCAAATCAAACAGTGGAATTTCCGGCTTTCCGGCAATTATGCCTGTACCCGCACCACAAACCGGAAAGCCCTTGGCCCGTCAGACCGCTCAGTGGGCCGTCAGCTGATTTACATTCCGGAACATACGGCCAATATACACTTCGGAGCAACCCGCGGTGGCTGGGACCTCCGGGGATCTCTCCGGTATACGGGCAGACGCTACACCGAGTCCTCGAACGAAGAATCTTTCTTCGAGTGCGTATTGAATCCTTTCTGGCTGTCATCGCTGGCGATACAGAAAAAAATCCCGGTGACATTTGCCGACGTGAGACTGAAATGGAGGGTGGAAAATCTGCTGGATGCGAACTATCAGCAAGTACTGTGGCGTCCGATGCCGGGGCGTCACTATTTTGCCACACTGGCAGCCAGCTTCGGAACATGAAAATTCCCTGCAATGGATTTCACCAACACGAATGATTATGTTATTTGGGTATTACAACCGCTTCATGGAAAGAACCATAGCAACTTAAAATATAATTAACATGGAACAAGCATTGAGGGTTTTGGAATATAAAGAGATGAGAATTCTCCCCGTCCGGTTTCCGGGGATTTAAAAACCGAGGCAGATACGGATCTGAAAATAACCATAGGCTAATTTGTTAAATGGAGAATATTCGGGTAAGGAGAAAATGGCACTGTCTGATTGGTTTGCTGATGATTCTGGTCGCCTGCCAGGATGAACCGGTCGATGTAGTTTTCAGTGTTCCCTTTGAGAACAGCGGGGTTTTCATTTCTTGCGAGGGGAATTTTCTGGCGGGGAATGCTTCCTTGTCTTTTTACGACCGGGAAGCCCGCAGGGTATACAACAGGGCCTATTTCGCACGCAACCGCGTGCCGCTGGGCGATGTGGCGCAATCTCTGGCCAGCGACGGAAGCAACCTGTACATTGTGGTCAATAATTCGGGCAAAGTGGTGGCTGCCGATTTCCGCACCCTCGAGCACAGAGGAACCCTCGGTCACCTCGTCTCTCCCCGCTATCTCTGCTTCACCGGGGAAAACAAAGCCTATGTCAGCGACCTGTATGCACGGGAGATTGCCATCATCAACACCGCCACTCTTGAGAAAACCGGTTTTATAAGGGTACCCGATGGCAGGGAGAGCGGTTACGGTCATTCAACCGAATGTTTCATTGGGGTGGGGCCCCTGCTGTTTGTCTCTTGCTGGTCGTACGACAACCAGATACTGGTCATCGACACCCGCAGGGATGCTTTGATCGATTCCATCACCGTACCCCGTCAGCCAAGGAAAATGGCGGCCGACAAGCTGGGAGGCATCTGGCTGATCACCGATGGCGATTACCAGGGTGGCACCACCGGTTTTGACCGGCCGTCGCTGGTTAGAATCGATACGGAAACCCGGACCCTTGACAGGGTGTTTCCCTGGATTGAACCCGGCGTGGTACCCCGCGACTTGCGCCTCAATCCCGCGGGCGATTCCCTCTACTTTATCGCCGGCGACCTTTACCGGATGGCGATTACCGATGAAATGCTGCCCTCCGGGCCCTTTATCCGGGCCCGAAACCGGCTTTTCTACAGTCTGGGAGTCGACCCCCGTTCCGGAGAGCTTTACCTTGCCGACGCAGTCGACTTCCTCCAGGGCGGCATCGTGTACCGCTTCACTCCGGCAGGCAGCCCGGTGGATTCCTTCCGGGTGGGGGTAAACCCGGGCGACTTTCTTTTTAACTGAAGCGAACTTGATGAAGTGGCATTATGCATACGTACCGAAAATCATTTTCCGGCAACATAAGGGCGGCTGTGGCCCTTCCGCGCAGGTAAAACCGGAGCAGACGATTCATCACTTATTCATTGAAGAGCAAATAAAAAAATGCAAAACTTACGTACAGGAATTGCTTTGTTTTTTCTACTGCTGATGCCGTGGTTTTTTGCGGGTAGACCGGCCAGCGCCCAGGCTACGGCCACATTTGAAGATCTGGAGCTGTCAGCAACCGGGTATTGGAACGGGTCAGACGGCAGCGGCCGGTTCACCAGCGGGGGAATTGTTTTTTACAACGACTACAATGCAGCATGGGGCAGCTGGAGCGGTTTTGCCGTGTCAAACCATACCGACCCTGTAACCCCGGGGCTGGCCAATGGCTACAGCTCCGTCACCGCGGGAGGTGTGAACGGTTCGCGTAACTATGCGGTGGCCTATGATTACGGCAATTTGCGGGCCTCTTTTCCGCGTCCTTCCAGGATAACCGGAACATGGGTCACCAATTCGACCTATGCCTGCATGGCCATGCGCTACGGGGACGCCTTCTCGAAAAGATTCGGAGGTCCCACAGGCAGCGATACGGACTACTTCCTTCTTCATATTGCCGGACTTGATGATAAGGGGGATACCACGGGGGTGGTAACCGTCTACCTGGCCGACTTCCGTCCTGAAAATCCCCTGGAAGATACGATCCTTCAATGCTGGAAATGGGTGGAGCTGGAATCCCTGGAATTGGTCAGTGAGCTTCGCTTCAGCCTTGAATCGTCGGATAACGGCAGCTGGGGGATGAATACTCCTGCCTATTTCTGCTTGGACAATCTCAATGATACCGAAAAAATGGCCACCGCCATCCCGGATTCTTACCACCGGAACAATACAGTGCGGGAGAGTCATTCCGGATTCTCCCTGTTCCCTCTTCCTGTCGGCGACCATCTTACCCTGGAGTGCCCCCGGGTGCCGGACCGGATTACCATTACCGGCATGGATGGCAGGGTATACGTTCAGGAAAGGGGAGGGGCAACCGGGAAGGTTTCCCTGGACAATTTGGCAGGATTGCCTGCCGGGCTATACTTACTGGTGGTGGAAGCGGGACGGGAACGCCACTCCTTCCTGCTTCCGAAAAGATAATCACCCGTCCTGGACTCCACGAACAGGCATCGCTTTCCCTCCAGTGTTAATTATCTATTAAAACAAACGAGCGGATATACTACGTATGACAGAATAGTGTTTATTTGTAATGATAACAATATCAATAAATGGAGATTGGAAAGAATACCATGGTGTCGCTGGCGTACGTGCTGCGGATCGACGGACAGGAGGGCCAGGTTATTGAGCAGGTGTCTGCTGAGAAACCCCTGCAGTTCTTATTCGGAGCCGGAATGATGCTGCCGGCTTTTGAAAAGCAACTTGCAGGTCTCAGCGGGGGCCAGTCGTTTGAAATAAATCTTGATCCGGAAGAAGCCTATGGCGAATTGAGTAATGAAGCCATCGTCGATCTGCCACGTCATATCTTTGTGGTAGACGGAAAATTTGACGAGGAGCTGGTGAAGACCGGTAATGTGGTGCCGATGATGAGCGGCAACGGCCAGAGGTTGAACGGAAGGGTTCTGGAGGTAACGGAGCGGGAGGTACGGATGGATTTCAACCATCCCCTGGCCGGCGAGGAGCTCTTTTTCAAGGGTGAGGTACTTGATGTGAGGGATGCCACCGACGACGAGCTGGCCCATTATCTGACAGGCGGCTGCCGAGGGTGCAGCGGAGGAAACTGCGGTGCAGGACAGGGCGACGGAGGTTGTGGAGAAGGTTGCGGCTGCTGATTTATTTTGAAATTTCGCTGATTTTGATTACCTTTAACCATTCTATTTTATAGGGATACCGGTTCAGTAATTCGAGAAATGAACACCATTGGGCGCATCTTTAGACTAACCTCCTTTGGCGAATCCCATGGGAAAGCCATTGGAGGGATTATCGACGGATGCCCCCCCGGCCTGGAGATCGATTTTGAGCTTATCGGAAAAGAACTGCAGCGGCGTAGACCTGGCCAGTCGCATCTCACCACCCGGCGGGATGAACCCGATGAGGTGGAATTTTTATCGGGGATCCTGGAGGGTAAAACCCTGGGCACACCCATAGCCTTTGCCGTGTGGAACAGGGATCAGCTTCCGGGCGATTACGCGGAACTGAAGGAGTTGTTCCGGCCTTCGCATGCCGATTACACCTACCAGCAGAAATACGGAATACGGGACCATAGGGGCGGGGGCCGTTCTTCGGCCAGGGAAACCATCGCACGGGTGGTGGCCGGTGCCGTAGCGCGTCAAATCCTGTCAAAACAGGGTGTCACGATCCGGGCTTATGTTTCACAGGTGGGCGAAGTGCTTCTCTCTAAAGATTACAAGGAACTGGACCTCTCCTTAACCGATTCCGGTATCGTGCGATGCCCGGATCCCGAAACCGCAGAACGGATGATCCGGCGGATCGAAAAAGCTGCTGAAGAGCAAGACACGGTGGGAGGAGTGATTACCGGAGTGGCCACAGGAGTTCCGGCAGGATGGGGAGATCCCGTTTTCAACAAGTTGCACGCCGACCTGGGTTTTGCCCTCCTGGGAATCAACGCAGTGAAAGGTTTTGAAATAGGGTCGGGTTTCAGTGCCGCCCGGATGAGCGGATCTGAACACAACGACCTCTTCGTCCCCGACGGGGAGGGAATACGTACGGTAACCAACCGCTCGGGTGGCATCCAGGGCGGCATTTCCAACGGGGAAGACCTCTATTTCAGAGTCGCCTTTAAACCGGTGGCCACCCTGCTGAAAGAACAGCTTACCGTGGACAGCCAATACCGGGCAGCCACCATTCATCCCCGGGGAAGGCATGATCCCTGTGTTCTGCCACGCGCCGTCCCCATTGTCGAAGCAATGACCGCCCTTGTCCTTGTAGATCACTTTTTATTACAAAACATATATAAACACTGAAGATGCCCAGAAAAAAGAGACAGAGAAAGATGTTGATGCCCCCCCTGATCAAAGGAATGTCCGTTTCCGGCCTCCGTGGCAGACGCTCGAACGAGGTTTTTATGCTGCTGGAGGAATACGAGGCAATCCGGTTGCTGGATTACGAAATGCTGAACCAGGAGCAGGCAGCTCTCCGGATGGAGGTAAGCCGTCCCACCCTGACCCGCATTTACGACGAGGCCAGACAAAAGGTGGCCAAAGCTTTTGTGGAAGGCCGTGACCTGGTCTTCCGCGGGGGCGTGGTTGCCTTTGCCGAAGACTGGTATAAATGCAACCAGTGCAAACACAATTTCCCTGCTTCAGGCCAGGAAAACACGCTTTGCCCGGTGTGCGGATCGTCTGAGATCCTCTCTGTCAACGGGATGTACAGCAAAGAATCCCGCCCGCAGTAGGTTTACTGCCTTTCTTTCCGGACCCCTCCGCAACCCGTTCCGGCTTTCCGGGACCGGGAGATGGTTATTCACGGCTAACCTCCCGGCTTGGTACAGAAAAAGCGGATAACAGCCGGGAACCGCTGGCCGGGTGAAGACTCCCCGGACTGACAGACCCCTTCAGAATTTTAACAATTCAATCCATCAGAAATATCCACATATTTTTTCAACCATGGAAGAGTTAACTGCAGGAACCCGCGTGGACCATCCGCGGTATGGCCAGGGTATCATCAGCCGGGTGAACCTGGCTGCCTATGAAATCTACTTTGAAAAAGGAGGCCGCATCGAGATCACAAAGAGAAACCCCGATCTCACAGTCGTGGAACTCAAGGAGGATACCAGGCCCAAGAACAGCCTGACACTGAAAGAGGTGGAAGAGGTGCTGACCGGTGTGCTGGACCGGTCGGCAGCCCTGACGGAGGTTGTGCCCCTCGGTGACCGCTGGAAAGGGGGCGTCATGGTCCTGAAACCTGCCAACCCGGCACTTCAGTCCAAGGAGATACCCATCGAAACTTTCTTCCATAAGATTGTTATGCTCCGTGACAGGCTCAGGGTCCTGGAACAGAATATCAACGCCTATCCTCAGTTATCGGATGAGGAGAAGGTGAACCTGCAGCAGTACATCACCCGCATTTACGGCTCTCTGACCACCTTCAACATCCTTTTCTCGGATAAGGATCATTACTTTGTCGGAGTGAAATCATAATATTGCAGGCGGAGTGAAGACAATAAAGTGGTTTTTTCTGTTTTGGCTTTTCCTTACGATAGCCCTGCAGGTTGCAGGGCAGCCTCTCCGGCTGAAAGTCTGGCCCTCAGGTCCCCCTTCCGGCAACGGAATCACGACTCCTGAAGAAACCCTTGAAGGGGGTAGGATAGCGAATGTTTCAGAGGCCGAAATTTTCACATACCTGCCTGACAAGGAAAAAAGGAGCGGTCTGGCGGTGGTGATCTGTCCGGGAGGAGGCTACCGGTACCTTGCCATGCAGCATGAGGGGCATGAACTGGCCCGGTGGCTGGCTGACCGGGGCATTGCCGGGGTGGTGCTCAAATACAGGATGCCAAATGGCCATCCTGCCGTCCCGGGTGATGATGCCCGCCGGGCCCTCCGCATCGTCAGGTCGGAGGCTGCGCAGTGGGGCATCGACCCCTCGAAAGTTGGCATTGCAGGATCCTCGGCCGGCGGTCACCTGGCGGCCACGGTATCTACCCGGTTTGACGGGGGAAACACCTCCTCCGCCGATCCTGTGGAAAGCTTCAGCAGCCGGCCCGATTTCACCCTGCTGCTCTATCCGGTGATTTCCATGAAGGAAGAACTCACTCACCTGGGATCCCGGAAAAACCTGCTCGGGGAGGGGCTTCATCCGGATCTTGCAGCCCTCTATTCGAACGAGATGCAGGTTGACAAGCAAACGCCCCCTGCCTTTATTGTGCTGGCCGACAACGACAAAACGGTGGCTCCCGGGAATTCCGTTCTTTATTACGATGCGCTGAAAAGCTGCGGCATACCGGCCGAAATGCACCTTTTTGCGCTGGGAGGCCATGGTTTCGGGATGCGAAAAAACAACCTTCCCGCCGACCAGTGGCCCGAATTGTTCGTGGGCTGGCTTAAAGCTTCCGGGTTGTTGGAAAAATAACGGCGGCGAACCGGCAACGCTGCCCGACTGTCTGATCTCAAATAAAAATGGCCCATCCGATAGATTCTTTCAGGTTCTGTCCCCGTTGCGGTGCTTCCGGTTTTAGTCCCGCCTCGGAACGGTCATTGCTCTGTCCCCGCTGCGGATTTCACTATTTTGTGAATGCGGCGGCAGCGGTGGCCGCACTGGTGTTTAACCGGGAGGGAAGGCTGCTGGTCACCAGGAGACGTCTGCCTCCCGGTGCGGGAATGCTTGACCTTCCCGGCGGTTTCGTGGACCCGGGTGAAAACGCTGAAGAGGCACTGCGGCGTGAACTGCTTGAAGAACTCGGCATGGAGGTAAACCGGATGGTATACCTGACCTCTCATCCGAATGAATACCCCTTCTCAGGCATCACCGTTTTCACCGCCGACCTGGCCTTCCGTGCCTACCCGGTATCCCTGGATAAGCTCACCCCCGCCGACGATATTTCCGCTTATGAATGGATTGATCCGGCTACGGTGAACCCCGAAGAAATCCCTGCCCCTTCCATTCGTCATTTCATCCTGACAGTGGCTCCCGATGAATACTCCCGTAACGGACAGAATTGAGGCTCTGCGCCGGGCAATGGCCCGCCGCAGGCTGGATGCCTGTTATCTTTCCGGTACCGACCCGCACAGGAGCGAGTACCTGTGCGAACACTGGCAGTTGCGGCGCTGGTTCACCGGCTTTACCGGCTCGTCGGGCGAATTGGTGGTCACCCCCGGGGAAGCCCTTTTATGGACCGACAGCAGGTATTTCCTGCAAGCCGTTGAGGAACTCAGGGGTACCGGCGTACGAATGATGAAGGCAAGGGTGCCGGGAGCCATTACGCCAGCCGAATGGTTATCCGCTGCTTTACCGGCCGGCAGTACCCTGGGCGTGGATTACCTTTCCCTGCCCCTGGAGACCTTCCGGCAGTTCCACCAGGCGTCTGAACGCTGCCCCTTTACCATGACCGACCTCGCAGAGGCCATCGGGGAGGCATGGCCCGGGCGTCCTCCCCTGCCCGGACAACCCCTATACGAAATGGATGCCGACCTTGCAGGGCAATCCCGCTTATCAAAACTGGAGCGCATAAGCGAAATCCTCAAACAGAAAGGGGCGCATCTGGCCCTGGTGACTGCCCTCGACGACCTGGCATGGACTTTTAATCTGCGGGGCAATGACATTCCTTACAATCCTTTATTTATGGGGTTCGCACTCGTCGGACCGGAAGGAAACAGGCTGTTTGCCGGCAGAAACCTCCTTCCGTCCGCCCTGGCGGAAAAACTTGCCGGAGAAGGAGTTGAACTCCTCGATTACGGCGGTTTTATTTCCTTTCTCTCCGCTCTGGAAGGAAAAAATATCTGTCTGGATCCTGTTACGGTGAACACGGCTGTCTGGAAAGCCCTTTCCGGAAAAAACAACATCTTGGAAATGCCGTCCATCCCGGGAGCCCTGAAGGCGGTCAAAAACGGGGCTGAGCTGGAAGGATTCCGTTTGGCAGCCCGCAAAGACGGCGTGGCTTTGGTGCTTTTTCTGGAATGGCTGAACTGCCATGCCGGCGAACCCGGAGTGACGGAATATACCGCTGCCCGTAAGCTGGATGCTTTCAGGGCGATGCAAGCAGGCTACCGTGGTGAAAGCTTTGCCCCCCTGACAGGGGTGGGTGAACACGGGGCAATGGTCCACCTTTCGGTCAGTGCTTCCAACGCCCTGCCTCTCACAAGACAGGGCCTTCTGCTTTTCGATTCCGGCGGCCACTACAACCATGGCACCACCGATGTAACCCGTACTGTCTCACTGGGCAGGGTCAACCCGGTCCATAAAAGGGATTTCACTTTGGTGCTGAAAGGATTGATTGCCCTTAGCAGGGCTCTCTTTCCGGAAGGAACCCGGGGATGCCAGCTTGATGTATTAGCCAGACAATTCCTGTGGGAAAACGGACTTGATTATGGCCATGGAACGGGACACGGAATAGGCCATTTGCTTAGTGTGCATGAACCACCCGTCTCCATCCGCAAGGATTACAATCCGACCATCCTGGCAGCCGGCATGGTGCTTTCGAACGAACCCGGCATTTACCGGCAGGGGGAATATGGCATCCGCCTTGAGAATATGATGGTTTGCATGGCTGCCGCCCAGACGGATTACGGAACATTCCTGGGATTTGAAACTCTGACCCTTTGTCCGTTTGATCTTACCCTGGTTGACAGAACCCTGCTCACCTCCGGAGAAAAGGAGTGGCTTAACCTTTACCACCGCAGGGTCAGAAAGGAGTTGCTTCCGTTGCTTCCGGATAAAACCGCCCGGTTCCTGCAGTTACTGACGGAGGAATTATGAAAGAGAAAGAGATAAGTCCGACGGATCGGAGAGAGTTGTACCGGAAGGTGATCGCCTATTTCAGGGAGGCCATGCCGGTGGCGGAAACGGAACTTCAATACAGCGATCCTTTCCAGCTGCTTGTGGCTGTTATTCTTTCCGCCCAGTGCACCGATAAAAGGGTGAACCGGATTACGCCGGCCCTGCTGGCACATTTCCCCGGACCGGAAGCCATGGCAAAGGCCACACCCGGCGAACTGCTGTTGTACATCGGCAGCTGCTCCTATCCCAACAACAAAGCCCGTCACCTGATCGGTATGTCGGCAAAGTTGCTGGAACTGTTCGGAGGCGTGGTCCCTTCCGATGTGGAGGAGCTGCAGAAATTGCCGGGCGTGGGCCGGAAAACCGCCAATGTGATTGCCTCGGTAGCTTTCCGTCAACCGGCCATGGCTGTCGATACCCATGTGTTCCGGGTTTCCGCCCGCATCGGACTCACCATAAACGCCAAGAATCCCCTGGAAGCGGAACGGCAGCTGGTTGCAAATATTCCCCGCGAATTGCTGGGAACGGCACACCATTGGCTGATTTTACACGGCAGATATGTCTGCCGCGCGCGAATGCCGGAATGTCATCGCTGCGGGCTGAGAGAGGCATGCCGCTATTTCAGCGAATCAGCCCAATAACAAAAGGCTCACGGCCATCACCACCATCCCGGCGATCAATCCGTAAATGGCGTGGTGGTGCTTCCCATATTCCTCCGCCGAGGGCAGCAACTCGTCGAGCGATATGTACACCATAATCCCCGCCACTGCCGCCATCACCGCATCAAAAGCTATATTTATGCCGTCAAGATGAAGGAACGGCACCAGTACCACCCAGGCCAGCAAGGCTCCGACCGGTTCGGATAGCCCTGAGATGAACGATAGCAGGAAAGCTTTTTTGCGGTTTCCTGTCGCGTAGAAAACAGGAACCGACACGGCTATCCCCTCCGGGATGTTGTGAATGGCCACTGCAATGGCAATGGCCACTCCCAGGGCGGGATCCTTGATGGCCGACATGAAGGTGGCGATTCCTTCCGGAAAGTTGTGAATGGCGACAGCCAGGGCCGTCATCATCCCCATCCGGTATAATTTTCTGAAGCTCATCGCCTTGGTTTCATTGTCCATGGCTTCCACCGATCGCATCTCGTGCGGGTTTTCGGCCGAGGGGATGAAATTGTCTATGAGCCCGATCAAAAGAATACCCCCGAAAAAGGAAAACAGGGTGTACAGGGTACCGGTGAAACTGCCGAAAGTTGTCACAAATCCGTCGCGGGCATCAGGAAAGATTTCAACAAAAGAAATGTAAATCATCACACCGGCCGAAAACCCGAGCGCCAGAGACAACAACCGGGTATTGGTCCTCTTTGCCATAAAGGCGATAAAACTCCCGATCCCTGTCGACAATCCAGCAACCAGCGTCAACAAAATGGCATAAAGAATATTCTGCGAATCCACAACCGTCGATTGATTATAAAAAGCGGATAAATGTACTATAAAAATGGTATTTGAATCAACTAACTTTGTACATTTGTCTCCCGTTATCAAGTTAAACATAAATTTTACGTTATGGCCTACAAAATCTCTGAAGAGTGTATAGCATGCGGAACCTGCATCGACGAATGCCCGGTCGAAGCAATCTCAGAAGGTGAAATCTACGTGATTGACCCTGATCTTTGCACCGATTGCGGCTCCTGTGCAGCTGTGTGCCCGGTAGAAGCGATTGCTCCGGCATAAGCAACGGATACGCGTTTCAGAAGGCTTCCCCAACAGTTCGGGAACTCCCCTCAGCCTCACACTCCCTCACTCCCTTTTCCGGTTTCAGGATACAACATCGGGTATCTCCCGATCCCATAGCCGGTGTAGGATAATCAGGGCAAAGGCAGCCATGGGGAACCCGGCCGTTGAAGAAGCCTTATTTTTTTGTTTCGCTTTATGGGAACGGACGCTTTTTAAACCGCTCCTGCGTGCATTTGGACTTCATTCATTACCTTTGCAGCGAATGGGAAAGTCCGTTAATTCATAATTACCATGGCTTTTATCACAAAGATCCTTGGGAAGATCCTGGGAAACAAATCAGAAAAAGATATTGCTGTCATCACCCCTGTTCTGGATGCCATCAGGAATGAAACCAGCCGGCTCTCGGGCATGACACACGACCGGCTCAGGGATGAGACACTGGAGCTCCGGAAACGCATTGCCGACAGAATCCGCGAAGAGGAGGAGGAGATCGCCGCACTGAAAGGGGAGGCGGAGGAGATAGAGATTCAGGACAGTGAAAAACTTTATGAAAGAATAGACAAGCTGGAGGAAACAATTGTAGAAAAGCTGGAGGCTGTCCTCAATGAAATCCTCCCGGTTGCCTTCGCAATAGTAAAGGAGACAGCCCGGCGCTTTCTCGAAAATGAAAAGCTGGTGGTTACTGCCCGCGATTACGACCGTGATCTGGCAGCCAGCCGGAACAGCATCGTCATCGACGGCGACAAGGCGATATGGTCGAACCGTTGGATTGCCGGCGGCAATGAAATTACCTGGGATATGGTCCACTACGATGTCCAGTTGATCGGCGGCATGGTGCTCCACCAGGGAAAAATATCGGAAATGGCCACCGGCGAGGGCAAAACCCTCGTGGCAACCCTTCCGGTTTTCCTGAACGCCCTGGCTGGCCGCGGCGTACATATAGTGACTGTCAACGATTATCTATCCAAACGCGACTCGGAATGGATGGGCCCCATGTATGAGTTTCACGGACTTAGCGTCGACTGCATAGATAAACACCAGCCCAATTCGGAAGCACGCCGGAAAGCCTATAACGCCGATATCACCTATGGAACGAACAACGAATTCGGCTTCGACTACCTGCGCGATAACATGGCCATCAATCCGCAGGACCTGGTGCAACGGAAACACCACTATGCCATCGTTGACGAGGTGGACTCGGTGCTGATCGATGATGCCCGTACGCCACTGATCATTTCCGGCCCTGTGCCCAAAGGTGAAAACCAGCAGTTTGAGGAGTTGAAACCTTATGTTGAAAAGTTGTTTAAAGCGCAGCGCGACCTTTTCAATGCCGTTTTCAACGACGCCAAAAGATTGTTAACCAAGGAAAACGCAACCGACGACGAGAAGAAGGAGGGCGGCCTGCTGCTGCTACGCGCACACAAAGGGCTCCCCAAAAATAAAACCCTGATCAAATTCCTCAGCGAAGAGGGGATGAAACAGGTCCTGCTCAAGACTGAAAATTTCTACATGCAGGACAACAACAAAAACATGCCCCTGGTAACAGACCCCCTCTACTTCATTATCGAGGAAAAGCAGAATTCCGTGGAACTCACGGAAAAGGGGATCGACCTGATATCGGCAGGATTCGAGGATCCTTCGTTTTTCATACTTCCCGACATGGGGGCCGAGATCGCTGAACTCCAGAACGGTGGTTACCCTCCGGAGGAGCTTGTTGAGAAAAAGGACCAGCTCTTACAGAATTATGCGGTGAAATCGGAGCGGGTCCACACCATCAACCAGTTGCTGAAAGCCTATACCATGTTCGAGAAGGATGTGGAATATGTGGTGCTTGATAATAAGGTGAAGATTGTGGATGAACAGACGGGGCGTATTCTGGAGGGACGCCGCTATTCCGACGGACTTCACCAGGCCATCGAAGCCAAGGAACGTGTTAAGGTCGAAGCGGCCACCCAGACCTTCGCCACCATCACCCTGCAGAATTATTTCAGGATGTACCACAAACTGGCAGGGATGACGGGTACGGCAGAAACCGAAGCGGGTGAGTTCTGGGATATATACAAACTGGAGGTCGTTGTGATTCCCACCAACAAACCGGTGATCCGTAAAGATGATGAAGACCTGGTTTATAAGACCAAGCGTGAAAAGTACAATGCCGTCATTCAGGATATCGAACGGCTGTTCAAGGAAGGAAGGCCGGTTCTGGTAGGGACTACCTCGGTTGAGATTTCGGAACTGTTGAGCAGGATGCTGAAGATAAAGGGGATCCATCACAATGTGCTGAATGCGAAGCTCCACGCCCGGGAGGCGGAAATTGTGGCAGAGGCGGGGCGCACGGGAATGGTGACCATTGCCACCAATATGGCTGGCCGGGGTACCGACATCAAACTGACCCCGGAGGTGAAAAAAGCAGGGGGCCTGGCCATTATCGGAACCGAGCGTCATGAGTCCCGTCGCGTTGACCGCCAGCTGCGGGGACGTTCAGGCCGGCAGGGCGACCCGGGTTCCTCCCAGTTCTTTGTTTCCCTCGAAGACGACCTGATGCGGCTCTTCGGTTCCGACCGCATCGCCGGCATCATGGACCGCCTGGGCCTCAAGGAGGGCGAGGTTATACAGCACTCCATGATCTCCAAATCGATCGAACGGGCCCAGAAAAAGGTGGAGGAGAATAACTTCGGCATCCGGAAACGGCTGCTCGAATACGACGATGTGATGAACTCCCAGCGGGAGGTCGTTTATAAAAAAAGACGCCATGCCCTCTACGGCGAAAGGCTCGAGGTGGATGTTCTGAACATGATGTACGACTCGGTCGAAAACCTCGTCAACGAATACCATGGCGGCGATGAATTTGAAGATTTCAATCTGGAACTGATCCGTTTGCTGTCGATCGAATCCCCTGTCAGCCAGGAGGAGTTCAAAAGAATCAGCGGCCAGGAGCTCACCGAGAAGGTATACCAGGAGATGATCGGGAGTTACAACCGCAAGGTCCAGAACATCGCCCGCCAGGCTTTTCCCGTCATTAAAGATGTGTACGAGAAAAAATCGCATATCTACCAGAACATTGTCGTGCCCATCACCGACGGGAGGAGATTGTACCAGATCATATGCAACCTGGAGAAAGCATACCTCAACAAAGGACGCGAACTGGTCAAGTCCTACCAGAAACAGATCGTCCTGAACACCTTTGACGAAGCCTGGAAAGAGCAGCTTCGGGAGATGGACGACCTGAAACAGTCGGTGCAGAATGCCACCTACGAACAGAAAGATCCATTGCTGATCTATAAGTTCGAGTCGTTCAATCTCTTCAAGGAGATGGTCAGCAAGGTGAACAAGGACATCGTCTCCACCCTGATGAAGGGATACATCCCGATTCAGAATCCTGAACAGGTCCGGGAGGCTTCTGCCGTTAAAAGGACCGACATGAGCCGGTACCGCACCCAAAAGAGCGAACTTGCCCCCTCTTCCAATCCCATGGAGGGTGCGCAAACCCAAACCCAGGAGAAAGCAAGGCCTGAACCCGTCAGGGTGGAGAAAAGGGTGGGGCGCAACGATCCTTGTCCCTGCGGCAGCGGCAAAAAATTCAAACATTGCCATGGGCAGGGATTTCTCTGACGACTGCCTCCGGCGGCCCTGTCTGCCGGGATTTTGTTCCCGCAAAAAAAAATAACGGAATACGATGGTTTCACTGCTGAATTTTATCCACTGGAATCCCGATCCCGAAATTCTCAGGATCGGATCCTTTGCCGTCCGCTGGTATGGATTGCTCTTTGCATCCGGCTTTCTGATAGGGTATTACATCGGGGAACGGATGTTCAGATCTGAAAATGTGAGCTCCAGATGGATTGACTCCCTCTTTTTTTACATCATCATAGCCACTGTCGTGGGAGCACGCCTTGGGCATGTGATCTTTTACGGATGGGAGTATTATTCCAAGCACCCCCTGGAGATTTTCATGACCTGGCACGGGGGACTGGCAAGCCATGGGGGGGCCATTGGCATCCTGGTGGCGTTGTGGATCCATTCCCGGCTGGTAACCCGCCGGACGATGCTCTGGTCGCTCGACAGGGTAGTGGTTCCCACAGCCCTTGTGGGGGCTTTCATCCGTGCCGGAAACCTGATGAATTCCGAAATATACGGGATTCAGACCTCCCTGCCCTGGGGTTTTATATTCGAGCGGAACGGTGAAACCCTTCCCAAGCATCCCACCCAGATTTATGAAGCTCTTTGTTACCTGCTTTCATTCTTCCTCCTGCTCTGGTTCTACCGCAGGGGCGACTATAAGAACCGGCCCGGTTTCCTGATGGGGCTCTTTTTTATCCTGATTTTTACCGCCCGGTTTTTCATTGAATTCATCAAGGAGGACCAGGAAGCCTTTGAGGCCGGCATGCTTCTGAACATGGGTCAATTGCTGAGCATTCCTTTTATTCTGGCCGGCATTTTCCTGGTATGGAGGGCAATGGCAAAACCGGTAGTACACTTCAAAAACCAATAGAATTTCTCTTCGGGGTCAGGGTTGCACTGGTCCCCGGGCTTTCAGAATTTCGCTCCGCCGGTTTTGAAGCAGTTTCCCGTATTCTTCCGTCATTTGCATCTCCCTGCGGTTTTTGTAGACCCCGGCCAGCTGGTGCGCCTGTCCGATCCATTCCGTTGCGCTCTCCAGGTCGTCGGAGATTTCACTGGCAAGGGCGAGGTTGTAACGGGCGGTAACGGCTAGTCTTCCGAACCGCTCATGGGCATATTTCTTCCAGATCCGGGCAGCCTGCTCCCATTCCTGTTCCTCCGCATGTACGGAGGCCAGCCGGAACTCCTCCAAAGGAGGAATTATCATCATCCTGGTTACGGAGACCCATTCGCTGCTGAAACGCGAAGCATACGACTCTCCGAAATAGCCGGCGGCCATCATCAGGGAGGGGATTCTCGGCGGCAGCCGCACCGCTTCCCCGCGCAGCTCAGGGTCGCTCTCTTCCCAATAAAGCGTGTCGGTCATGGTTTTCCGGTCATGCACCTCTCCGGTAACCCCGTCGTATACTGTCCAGATGCCGGCCAGTACAACCTGCTGGTAGCCATCTCCCTGCACTTCGCCCGTGAAGCGGGAAAAAAAGGCGGAGAAGGTTTCAAGGGCCAGAAGGGCGGAAACCCCCGCACTGCCAGCAATCCGGGTTACCAGTCCGGGAGGCAGCGGAGTCAGGTGGTCGCCGGATTGCCGGGGCATCAGCCCGACCGGAATCACAAGCACGCGGCTGCACAACCCGCTTCCGGAAATCCCTGCCGATGCGCTTTCCAGACAGGCGGCAGCCAGCATGCTGTCCAGTTCAGCGGCCGTATAGGTGCGGTCCGGGATTAACCGGTTGTCGTTCCTGTAATACTGCAGCAAGGTATCCTGGGGATACTTGAAGTTCCGGTAGAGATAGGCTACGGTGTCGGCCTCCTCCGGAAGAGCCGCCTCCGGCGGACGGCGCACTTCCATGGGGACCTCCCGGTACAATGTACACGAAAAAAGAAGCAGGCCGGAGGCCAGCCCCGTAATCAGCTTACAGATCCTTTTTCCCATCGCCGCTTAAAAGCGTTTTACGTTTTCTGAGCGTGTCAAGATAATCCCAGGTGAGCTTCCGGTACTGCCGCTGGTAGGAGCGGAGCCCCCACCGGATGGCCTCATCCAGATCGCCCCTGAGTTCCCATGCGAGAGCCATGTTAAACTCAGCCCTGCTCTTCACATTCCTGCGTCCCTCCTTCTGCGCCAGTTCATACCACAGCCCGGCCGCCTTTTCCCAGTCATCGGCCATGACCGCTCCCGAAGCCTCCTTCAGCAACCGGTGCCCCCTGTGGAAATAAGCTCTTTTAGCCGGCTTCCACACGGGCGTAATGATGCTTGCCAGCTGGAGCGCCGCTTCGATGCCTGACTGTGCCAGGGCTTCTTTCACCGGAGTGAACCGGGTAAACAGCTGGGTGGTTTCCACGTCGGCATCTTCCCACAGCAGGGTATCGCTGATAAGAAACCCCTCCCTGGTTTTGTTCGCCGGGAAATAAACCCTGAAAAAAGCCGTGCGGGCAATGGCCATTTCGGCAATTCTCAACTCCGTTTCGGGCGAGACCGAATAGTCATATCCTCTGTAGAATATGGTTGAAATCACGTTGGCGTAATGCTCGAGCGACAACACGGCATCTACATTAAAACGCCGGGTCAACTCCTCCGCTTCGCTCCACTGCATCGTGTCGGTCACCTGAAGGAGGGTATCCCGCAGGAGGAAACGCTCTTCGGGTATCACTACATCGAAACGGCCCGACTCAAAAAGTAAAAGTGCAAGCGATTGAAGCAGCGTATCGGTGGTGTGAAGATCATTGATAACGGTATCGAGGCGGAAAGCCTGCTTGTAGAACTGCAGCTGGATGGAATCGGCAGGATCGTCGGTGTACCGGATATCTGCCGCACGGTTGACCAGCACAAGCGCCTGAATCGAATCGTTCAGCCGTTGCCGCGGAGGATGGGTAATGTCGGTAGTCATGAAAGCCACCGGTTTGCACGATCCCATGGCAGCAACAGCCATCATGCACCAAAAAGCTACTCTTCTCATGCGGTATTGCTTATCAGTATATTCCCCAGAATTTGCGGAGAAACCATTCGGCAGCCAGCAGTGCCAGCAGAATGAAAAAGATCCACCTGAGGTTCAGAATTTCATTCAGCATGGTCTGGAAATAATTGACGGGCTGAATGGTGGCATCCATCAGTACGGCATTTGTGAGTGCCTCCGTCTCTTTGCTGAGAAAGAAACGCCCTCCGGTTTCAGCCGAAAGCTGATATAGCAGCCGGTGATCGGCCCTGTAATCGGCCTGCTCCAGATTCACGGGCATCACGGCGAAATGACCGCTCTCGGTGAAGCTTTTACCACCGAGCTCTGTTTGCGCTTGTAGCCGATACCTTCCGGGCGGCAGGATACCTGCATCCAACCGGTAAAAGGTGGAGGTCCGGTCAAAGGTGTAGTCAAAGGCACGGCCGGTCGAATCGGTTACCGTCATCACCACCTCTGGGGATGAAATCATCTCATAAGCTTCGTTGTATACCTCGGCGGTCATGGTAACATGATCGGTTTCCGCATAGACCGGGGTGTAATTGACCATGAAATTGTCTTCGTTGGAACGAAGGGCAATGAATTGCACTATTTTGTCAATCAGCTCGTTAAATTCATCATGCCGTTCCGACAGCGTGTAGTTGTAAATCCGCCAGCGCCATAACCCCTCACCGAATACAAATCCGCATTTGCGGCCGTTAAAAGTTCCTACGGCCAGGAGTGGACGGGGAGTGACGATGTTCTTGATCTTTTGGAATGCAAGGATTTGAAAAGCGGGATCAAGGGTGTACCTGGCAAAGGGAACCTTCAGGGGCGGATAGCGGTTGAGATTTTCCTTCAGCTCTTCGCTGAGGGTGAAACTTGAAAACTCGTCGCTCAGGCTTGGCTGTGCCTCTTCGAAATCCCCGGCCCGGAGGGTAAGCTCCGCCCCGGTCACCAGCTGGTTGAATTGTGGAATAAATGATTGTGTGCCAATAATATACAATACAGGGGTACGGCTTTCCCGGATCTGGTCGAAAAACAGGCGGCCTGACTGGGAAGGTGATGGTATCTGATTGAATATTAATAGGTTGTATTGATTTAGGTCGGAAGGGTAGGGCTCTCTTTCAAAATGGAAAACTTCATAATTGATCTGTTGTTCGAGCGCATTCTTAATGGCTCCGGCATCGGGATGGGGTCCCTGAGAGAGAATGGCCACCTTTTGGCGGTTGTCCAGAACATTGATCACAAATTGACGGGTATTGTTGTTTTTGTTCTGCTCACCCGGAAGGACTCCGGCGGAGGCCTGGTATATCTGAAGCCCCTTTTCGGAGGCATCGAGCGTCAGGGTTACCGTGGTGAAAAATTCGGATTCCCCGGTTTGTATTGTTTGCTCAAACAGGGATTGTCCGTTGCGGGATACGGTGAACCGGACCGGTTCCCGGGGGGCCCCGGTAATCCTGATGTCGGCCTCTACCGGAAAGCGGTTCCCCGTGAAAGCGGTTTTGTTGACACGGATGACTTCTATCCTAACATCTTTTCTCATGGTGGTATCTCCGGTGCCCATGGTGTACACCGGCCATACAGCTTTTTCCATGCGGGTCAGGGGATTTTCCCCCATGTTGTGGTGCCCGTCGCCGACAACCACCAGGGCTCCGATGTTTTCGTTGAAATGGTTGTCGTATACCGTTTCAAGCATCCTGCTGTAATCGGTCCGCTTCTCCCTGAAATTCAACTCCCCGTCGCGCGTCACCCGTTCCCCGAAAGTGTAGGTCACCACTTCAAACCGTTGTGAGAGTTTGCCGCCGATTTCCGCCGCCAACTCCGCCGGATTTTCCCGCTCCTCCCCGCTGCCGGCGTTCCCGGTCATGGACAGGGAATTGTCGACTGCCAGTATTACCTTGGGCTGCTGCGTGATTTTCCTGATGGTTTTCACCAGAGGCGCGGACAACAGAAAGGTGGTGAAAAAGAGGGTCATAAAGCGGAGCATCCTCAAAACCGTCAGTTGTCCCCGCGTGAGATCGCGGTTCTCGGCCAGCCGGTGGTAAAGCAATAAAACACTGGCTGTGGCCAGCACCAGGCTGATGACCACGATCAGTCCCCAAAAAGGGTAGTTGAAGGTAATGTCCAATTTTTTCGGCAAATGATCCGGTAAAAATAGCAAACAAAGCCTGATTCTGGAGATTTCAGACTATAATTGCATAGAAATCATGACCGGGTTCCGAAGCCTGCCGGGGCAGGAAGGGCTTTTTGCAGAAACGCGGCGGAGAAAAAGCGATCCGCTTTTGCATTGCTGCTGAACCAGGATGGCTCTTGCCGGCCCGCTGCGGGTGACCGCCGGTTTGCCGGTTAAATGGAAATGCAGGCGCAGCCGCAATTCTTCCGGAACAGCCGTTAAAACACACTTCGCGAATCCCGTCATGCCACCATTAATTTATAATTTATGTTCAGAAAAAGGGTTATCCGCTTTTGTAAAGTCCCCGCATTGGTGAAGCCGGCTGCGGCATGCCTGTTACTTGCCGGATGGGCAGCCTGCGGCTTGGTGCGTTCACTGCCCACGGAACCCGTCAGCCGTGTGGCTTATGATGTCCAAACCCTGGCCTCGCCCGGTATGGAGGGAAGAAAAACCGGGGAAAGGGGCGATTCCCTTGCAGCCTCTTATATCCGCGACCGGTTCAGGGAACTGGGGTTGCAATTGTTGTACGACAACGGGATGCAGCATTTTGAGGTAGTGGCCCGCACGGAGTTGGGCGGCCGGAACTTCTTTTCATTCGACGGCCGTGTTCTGGAGCTGAACCGGGAGTATCTGCCCTATTCTTTTTCAGCACCGGGAAGGGTGGAGGCGGGAGTGGCTTTTGCCGGATATGGCATCCATCTCCGGTCAGATTCGGTGATTTGGAACGATTACGCTACGGTCGATGTCAGGGGTAAATGGGTGCTGATGCTTCAGGGCGATCCGGATACCAGCCAGCGGATCAGCCCTTTCGAACCCTGGTCAGGTGCCCGCGCCAAGGTGCTGGCGGCCGCCGACCACGGTGCCGCCGGCGTAATCCTGGTGGCAGGCCGACAATACAGCGGGGAAGACCGGCTGGAACCTCTCTTTTACGACAAAAACAGCAGCAGCTCTTCCATTCCTGTTTTCCAGGTACTGCGAAGCGTCGCCGATGAAATCCTGGCTTCCTCCTCCACCTCCGTCGCCGAACTCGAGCAAAAGATCCTCCGGGAAAGAAAACCGGCAGGAATGATTCTCCAAGGAAGGGTGGAGGCCCATGCCGATGTTCTTCCCGAAAAGGTGAAAACCGCCAACGTGGTTGCTTTCCTGCCCGGAAGGGATCCCCTGCTGAAAAAGGAAACGATCGTGGCGGGAGCCCATTACGATCACCTGGGTTTGGGGGGACCCGGTTCGGGATCACGTCAGCCCGATACACTCGCAATTCATTATGGGGCAGATGATAATGCTTCGGGTGTTGGAGCAATACTTGAAATAGCCGGCAAGGTGGCATATGAGAAGGACAACCGGCGCGGCTTTCTTTTTGTAGCCTTCGGGGCGGAAGAAATGGGACTTCTGGGATCCAGGAAATTCATGGAAGAACCTCCGGCGGAGATGGGCAGGGTGGCAGCCATGTTTAATTTCGACATGGTGGGAAGATTGGACAGCAGCCGGGCATTGGCCATCGGAGGAACGGGGACTTCGCGGGAATCGGAAGCCATTCTGAAAAAAAACAATCCGGGCTTCAACCTGGCACTGTCGCCCGACGGAACCGGTCCGTCAGACCATGCAACCTTTTATCTGAAGGGCATTCCGGTCTTTTTCTTTTCAACGGGAGCCCATTCCGATTATCATACGCCGGGAGACCGTTTCGAAAAGTTGAATGCGGAGGGGATCCGGGAGGTGGCCGGTTATGCCTGGCAGGTAATGCGGGAGGTGGACCGCCGGGATACGATGCTTGCATTTACCGAATCGGGGAGCCCCGAAAGAAGAAGCCGCGGCGCCCGCTTCCGGGTAACCCTGGGAATCATGCCCGATTATGCGGGGATGGCCAGGGAGGGAATGCGCGTGGATGCCGTCACCAAAAACAAGCCTGCCTGGCGCGCCGGAATTCTTAAGGGAGATATCATTACGGCCATCAACGGGAAACCGGTGGCCAATATCTACGATTATATGAACCGGCTGGCAGGAATGTCGGAAGGAGAGACCATTTCAGTGGACCTACTCAGGGATGGGAAAACAGTGGTGGTAATTGTTCAGCTGTGACAGCTGAAATTGAAGGAAATGGATGATGAGAGCCGGAAAGCATGTCAGCAGTGAACAAACACGACCAGATCAGGGAGTTATCTGCCGCTACCTGCCAGCAGTCGTGCTTGTGCTCCTGTTGATATTACCGGTCTTTGCCTCCTATTCCCAGTATTTTACCACGGGCGAGGATCCGGCAAAACTCCGGTGGAGGCAGCTTTCAACGCCCCACTTCCGCCTGATTTATCCCTGTGAGTGGGAGAAAAATGCCCCCCGGATGGCCTGGAACCTTGAAAGGGTATACCAGGCTGGTGGGGTCACCCTTGACCATCAACCCGGACAAGTACCCATCGTTTTTCACACCCGCAATGTCCGCTCCAACGGACTGGTGGGCCTGGCACCCCGCCGGATGGAACTGTTCACCCCGCCGCACCAGGAAATGTACGCCCAGGACTGGCTCGAACAATTGGCCTTGCATGAGTTCAGGCATGTGGTACAGACAGGGAAGATAGCCAGCCAACTGCCAGGAGTGCTGAAAGCATTTCTGGGAGAACAGGCTATCGCCCTGGTTACAGGCCTTTACCTTCCCTTCTGGTTCCTTGAGGGGGATGCCGTCGTTGCCGAAACAGCGCTGAGCAGCCGCGGCAGGGGAAGACAGCCCTCATTCCTCATGGAACACAAAGCCCAGGTGACCGGTAAGGGGGTATTCAGCCTCAGCAAAGCCTACCATGGATCCTACCGGGACTTTGTGCCTGACCATTATGCCCTGGGATACCACCTGGTGGGAGAATCACGCGCCCGGTATGGCAGCATTCTGTGGAGCAACGCTGTTGACCGGGTCGCACGATGTCCCTTGTCCCTCAACCCCCTCAGCAAATCACTCCGGATGCAGACGGGAATGAATCAGAACCAATTGTACCGGATGCTCTTTGACAGTCTTCAAAACGAATGGAGCAGGGAAATCTCCACCCTGCAAACCGCGGGAACCCCACTAACCCCCCAAACCGATTGCTATACCAACTACCGGTATAACCATATCCTGCCCGATGGGTCCATCTTATCCCTGAAATCCGGATTCGATCAGATACCCCGGATTGTAAAACTTGACTCCCAGGGGGGGGAGGAAACAGTCACCATCCCGGGACAACTCTTCGGAGAGTCGGTAGGCTACCGGAATTACCTGGTGGCCTGGTCAGAATTTGTGCCCGACATCCGGTGGAGCCACGGCGGAAAATCTTATATCCGGATCTATGATACCCGGAATCGGATTCTTAATACCATCAAACCTGATTATAAGAGTCTTGCTCCATCCATATCCCCTGATGAACATAATGTAGCCGTCGTGGAGGCCGATTATGCAAACAACTACAGCCTGGCGCTCTATTCAAAGGATGGAGAACTGGTTACAAGGTACCGGTCTCCCGCCAATGAATATTTTTTCAGTCCCTGCTGGCAGGATGACAGTACGCTGTTGGCCGTGGTGCTTACCCATGCAGGAAAACGGATTGCCATGGTCCGTCCGTGGAGGGGGGAGATGAGGGTTTTGCAGGACGAGGAGATGGGTGAGATCCGGCAGCTGGCATACCGAAACAACCGGATTTACTTCATTGGCGGTATTACCGGCAGGGATGAGCTTTACAGTATGGACCCAGCTGCAGGTTCCATCCGGCGTGAAATGGAGGGACGATTCGGACTGGATTCTCCCGCATTTTGGCCGACTGGCGACAGCCTGGTTATAAGTGACTATACATCAGAGGGATATCGTTTGGTAGGCGCTTCTCTTGCCCGCCACCCTGTGGCATTTTCTGAGCTGGAAAAAGAAAGCTATCCGCTGGCTACGCTTCTGGCAACCCAGGAATCCGGGGTAGTGGACTTCACCCCCGCTGACTCCCTCTCTTTCCGATCGAAATCCTACCGCAAGGCGGGCCACCTTTTCAATTTCCACAGCTGGGCGCCATTGTCCCTGGAAATCAACCCTCTGGATGTCATGCCAGGTGTAAGCCTCCTCTCTCAGAATCTGTTGTCTACAAATGTAACTTCATTGGGTTACAAATGGATCAGATCAGAGAAGGAGGGGGAATTTTATATGAACATGGAATATCTGGGATTGTTTCCGGTGGTCAAGGGGGGAGTGACGGCGGGAAGGCGTTCGTCGAGCTACGGGAAAATTACGGAATATCTGGATCCGCTGGGTACGGTGGTTCGCCGCGACACGGCGTGGCGCCCTTATTCGTGGGATCAGTACAGTGTCAAAGGGTCCCTCCGGCTTCCGCTTCAGCTGAGCAGAGGGGCCGGTCTCAGGCTGCTCCAGCCAGGTTTGGCCTATGAGTATACCCGTTTCAATCCGGTGAATGTTCCGCCGGGGCTCATGGAGAAGGGCAGTGTTCAGGCGTTGGCCTGGCGGCTATACTACCATCATCTGGAGCGCCCCTCATACAGGGATCTGCAATCCCCCTGGGGTTTAGTCCTGGATGCAACATACCGCCACAGTCCCTTCGGGAATTCCGGAGCAGGCAATCTATCCGCCTTTCAGCTGATCACCTATTGGCCGGGTCTGCTCCGCCACCATGGGATTTCTGCCTACTGTGGCTTTCAGAAACGGCATCCGGGGGAATACCCTTTCAACGATGCCATCCGGTACCCGAGAGGTTGGCATTCGACCGACAATCGCCGGTTCCTGAGCGGTTCTGTCACCTATTCCCTTCCGCTTCTCTATCCCGATCTGGCGGTTGGGAAATGGGTTTATTTCAAGCGCATAAAATCATCATTATTTTGTGATTACGGCCATTTAACAGGTGAGATGGTTCAGGATGGTGAAGCGCCTTCACCCTTTGATGCAAAGATGTCGACCGTGGGGATCGATTTGTCGGCCGACCTTCATCTATTTCGTTTTTATGCTCCGGTCAATGCCGGAATCAGGAGCCTCTACCAGCCAGGGCCGGATAAATTCCTCTTTGAGTTGCTGTTCTCGGTAGATTTCAACTCCTTTTAAGGGTGATCAGCGTGATTTCGGGGGGCAGGGCAACCCGCATGCAGAGTCCGGTGATTCCGATGCCAGCATTGACATACAGAAAACTCCCATCCTGTTCAAACAGTCCTTTTCTGAGGATCCCTGCTTTTCGGGCAAGCCAATCGGTGAGCCCCGCGAGATCAGGACCCCACTGCAACCCGTGGGTATGCCCGGCCAGAGAGAGGGTAAACCGCCGGGAAACCTCCCCGGAAAGCCACAGTTGCGGTTCGTGGGTCAGCAGGATGGCAAAGGCGCCCGCCGGAATCTCACGGCTGGCTGCTGTCAGGTCTGAATAATCAGCCGAAGGCGCTGAGCCCCTGTTTTCAACCCCTGCCACGTACACAGTATCTCCGGAGCGCGTCAGGGCAACCGATTCATTGCTTAACAGTCTGAACCCGGAAAGACGGTATGCCGTTCGAATGCCCTCCCTGTTGGTCTGCTTTTCTTCCGCGGATCTCCAGCGGGAATAATCGCCGTAATCGTGGTTTCCTCGCACCGCATATTTACCCGTACCGGCCGTAAAACTCCCGAGCAGATCCGTCCAACCCTCCGCTTCACCCGCGAAATTGTTCACCAGGTCGCCCGTAAAAGCAACCATATCAGGTTGAAATCGTCGGCTGACCTCAGCCATGCGGACAAGGGTCCGGCGGTGGTGAAAACATCCCAGATGGGTGTCAGAAATCTGAACAATTCTGAACCCATCGAATGCTGCCGGCAATTCGCTGCAGGTCAGGGTAATCTCGCGCACTTGCAGGAAAGACCCCGCTGCGGGAATCCAGAATAACAGAAATAGTCCGGCACCCGAAGCTACTGCAACCCCTCCCGACGCCCATCCGCGCCTTGCCTTTTCCGCCCGGCATATACGGGCTGGCAGCGATGCAAACGCCAGAAGCAGAAAGGTGAAGTACAAAACTGTGAATACAGCGTTCACCACAAAATATAGGGTGTAGAAGCGGCTTCCCCCGGACAGGCTGCTGAAAGCCTGCAAAAGAAAAAAAGCTGTTCCCGCAAGTCCGGCAACCGCCCCGAAGATGCTGCGGGTAATCAACATCCTTTGCACCGGATACCGCTGCATCGTCAGTTTCAGACTGTACCATCCCGACAGGGCAAGCAACCAGAAACCTGCACAAAGCATAAAGATTAAAGGAAAGGAAAGGGTTTTCATGATTCCGCGGTAAAGTTTGCACCAATTTCGTGTGGCGCACTACTGCCCCAAAAATAGATGAAATTTCTGTGCATCGAAGCTGTCATTGCCGGAAGGGAAAAGCCTTTCGTAAAGTGATGATCCCGGAGACCGCTGCAGCAGCATCCCGAAAGAATCCTCCGGGGAATCCATGCAAAACGGTGATCACCCCGGGAGGTTGCATCAGCATTTACGGTCTGACCGCAATTACAGCGACTGAGTTTCTCACGGCACAACCAGGGATGTGAAATTCGTTCAGCAGGAGGTGGTAAGCAAAAGCAAAGGGAATGATATAGACCGGATGAACGGAATGGAGGACCGTGACCATCCGCTTCGGGAGATGGCAGGGGAGGGCAGGGGACCCCGATGTTCTGCATAGATATGTAAACATCACTCTGACCACAAATCTTACATATATAAACAAATCAAGGAGCCAAATTTACAGATGGATATTGAGCGCAATCCACATTTCTATAATCATATTCCAATTTAGTATAAATGCATATAAAGTACAGATAGTCAGTATATAGATATGTTATAAATAAATTAATGGTTGCGGTAAAGTCAGCGAAATGATGATTTGGAATCACCGGGTAGTGGAAAATATTACATATTAATCACTATTCCAGTTAGATGGCATATTTTAATTGAATATATAGATTATATGCTGAATTGTACATAAAACACTAATAATGAGTCATATGCTTATCCTTTTATTTTATCCGGCATAGGAATGGCGATTTGCATTGTTCACTTTTATATTGTACATTTGTGTTCCGATGATTTGGAATGGTATACGGAGGGGATGGTATGTTCTTTCACCGGATGAACCCGCAAAATCACCGGCCTGTCATGCGGATACAAAGGTCATACGGGGAGGGAGCGACAGGTGGTCTGCCGGTTTTTCAGAATGCGGAAGGAATGGATGCCGGGGGTCCGGAGGGAACTGAGATAAAGGATTTGCACTTATACATAAACCAACGATCCAGGTAGTTATGAAAGAGAGACTGAAAGCATTCATGTTGCATAAATCGCTGAATGCTGCCGACCTGGCCTCCCGCATCGGGGTGCAGCGTTCCAACATTTCCCATGTATTAAGTGGAAGGAACTATCCCGGGGCGCAGTTTCTGGAGAAGTTGATGAATGCATATCCCGATCTGGATGCACGTTGGCTCCTGACCGGTGAAGGGGTCATGATCCGGGACGTGCCGGCAGAAGCTGCAGAGGAGGGCGGCAGGGTATCTGTGTCATCGCCATTGCCCGGCATCGGGGTTTCGTCCGGCGGTCCGGAACCGTCTTCATCGGCAAAGCCGGTGAAGACGGACAAAATGCCGGCTCCTTCCCCCGCTTTTCGCTCAGGCAGGGCCGAGAGGATCGTCATCCTGTGTGCTGACGGGACTTTCCGTGAATATCTTCCAGGGTAAGTCACCAGGCGCTCATTGCAGCGGAAGGAGAGCTTCTTCCCGGGTCTTCGGGTACCATCCCCTCTTCCAGGGAGGATGCCCGGCAGGCAGGATAGCCCCCGGTACATTCATCCCTCTTCCTGCTCCTCAGAGATCACAACTTATGACGCACCCTTTTTCCCCGGGGAATGACGGGTTGCCCCGGTGAAGCTGTCCGGGGGTTGATGCTGCAGGCGGGTTCTGCAGGAGACAGATAGCCGGTGAACCATTTCTGAATACCCCAATCCCAGCGGATGCTTTGGTGTGCAAAGATAAAACTTGATTATATTTACACAAAAAAGGGATGGATACCAAGCGGGTAGCCGGGTTCAGGGTTGTGGCCAACCATGCGTACAATCCCTCGATGCATTGCCTTGTTTTACAGGCGGAAGAGCCTTTGCTGCCCCTGCGGCCGGGTCAGTTTGTAAACGTAGCAATTCCGGGCAACCGGGAACTGTTCCTGCGGCGACCCTTTTCGGTTTTCGACGCCGATCCCGGAAACCGGACACTAACCCTCCTGGTCAAGGTACTTGGACGGGGAAGCCTGACTCTGACGAAGGTGGTACCCGGGGAGCTGCTCAGCCTGGTGTATCCCCTGGGCCGCGGTTTTACCATGCCGGCAGCGGGGGAGAAAGTACTGGCAATCGGCGGGGGCAGCGGGGTTGCTCCGGTCGTTTTCCTGGCCAGAAGGGCGGGTTTGGCCCCCGGTCGGATGGTTCTGCTGATGGGTGCCAAAACTGCTGCCGATCACCTTCCGCCAGGCACCCCAGACCATTGCTCCACCCTGTGCTATACCACCGAAGATGGCTCCCTGGGCGAAAAAGGATTTGTAACAGATCATACCCTCTGCGGTGACCTTTCCTCCTTTGACAGGATATATGCCTGCGGACCCCTTCCCATGATGAAGGCGGTTGCGGCCCTCGCCTCCCTGCAAAAGGTACCCTGTGAAGTTTCTCTTGAAAATACAATGGCTTGTGGATTCGGCGTTTGTCTTTGTTGTATTGAACCGACAGTTCATGGAAATCTCTGTGTGTGCACCGACGGACCTGTTTTTAATTCCAAGGACCTTTTATGGTAGATCTTAGCGTACAAATCGGAAAGCTCAGCCTGAAAAATCCGGTTCTGACAGCCTCCGGTTGTTCCGGGTTCGGAAGGGAACTGGCGGCCTTTTACAATGTTTCCCGGCTTGGGGGTATCGTATTGAAAGGGATCACCCCACACAGCCGGGAGGGAAATCCCTATCCGAGAATGGCTGAAACAGCATCCGGAATGCTGAATGCCGTGGGACTGCAGAACAAAGGGGTGGATTACTTCGTATCCGACATTTACCCTCAGATAAGTCACTACGATACCTGTCTGATTGTCAACATCAACGGATCTACTGTTGGAGAATATGTTGAAGTAACCCGGAAAATCACTTCTCTGGAGCGCGTGGATGCAGTGGAACTCAATATCTCCTGCCCCAATGTCAAAGAAGGAGGCATGGCCTTTGGCGTAAGTCCGCAGGCTGCCGCAAAAGTCACCAAAGCCGTCAGAAAAGCCTGCACCAAACCCCTGATCGTAAAATTGTCGCCCAATGTGACCGACATTACCGCCATCGCCAGCATTGCCGAAGCGGAAGGCGCCGATGCCGTGTCGCTCGTCAATACCTTTCTGGGGATGGCTGTTCATGCAGCAACCCGGACCCCGGTACTCCCAACCATAACCGGCGGCCTTTCAGGACCGGCAATCAAACCCATTGCTCTCAGAATGGTATGGCAGACAGCCAGGGCAGTGAAAATCCCAGTTATCGGCCTGGGAGGAATCCTGACCGCAGAAGATGCCCTGGAATTCCTGATCGCCGGCGCTGCCGCCATCCAGGTAGGTACCGCCCTGTTTATCGATCCGGCCTGCCCCCTGCATATCCTGGAGGGCATCCACAGTTACTTGCGGCATCACCAGATCCCTTCCGTCCGACAATTATCCGGCAGTTTACAAATGTAGAATGAGAAATTACATAAGTATCATCAATCTGTGCGCCGTCAGAACGGGTAGTTCCCATGAAAGGCTGAGGTTACCCGGGCATCGGTTTTAAGTGGATGAACTTGAACTTTTCCATGAAGTTTCCGTTACTTTGGTGTGAATAAAGCTTAAACATATACAGATGTCAGATTTTAAGATCGTAATGCCCAAGTTGGGTGAGAGCATTCGGGAGGCAACCATAACCAAATGGTTTGTCAAGGAAGGCGATGCAGTGGAAGAAGATGACCTTTTGTTTGAGGTGGCCACCGATAAGGTGGATTCTGAGATTCCCTCCCCCGTGGAAGGGGTGGTTGTACGAATCCTCCATCCTGCAGAGTCGACATTGCCTGTTGGGGAGTTGGTGGCGCTAATCCGGACAGGCGAGATGGAATCTGCGTCTCAGTTGATGGGGGAGACGGAGCTCCCAGCTGCTCGCCCTGCAGAAGGAGCTGAACCTTCTGCGAATGCCGTAAAAGGAGCCAGGAGTTTGTCGAACCGGTTTTATTCGCCTCTCGTCAGGAAGATAGCGCAGGAGGAAAAGATTATGGTTGCAGAACTCGAAACCATACCGGGATCGGGAGCGCACGGCAGGGTGAGAAAGAAAGATCTTCTTGCTTATCTGGACAGAAGAGCCGCACGGCCTGATCCGGCAGCCTTGCCCGGGCCTGTTGCGCAAGTGCCCGGAGCGGTTGTGCCTAAGGCCGCTTCAGTAGCACCGGCGGCTGTTCAGGTGATCGCAGGTGAGGAGGACCAGGTGGTGGAGATGGACCGTATCAGGAAGCTGATTGCCGACCATATGGTGATGTCCAAGCAGGTATCGCCCCACGTTACCTCGGTGGTGGAGGCCGATGTCACCAACCTGGTGTTGTGGCGTACCAGGGTAAAGGATCTATTCCAGACCACCTACGGGGAGAAACTGACATACATGCCTGTCTTCATTGAAGCGGTAGCCCGTGCCCTGGCTGAATATCCGGGAGTCAACGCATCGGTCGACGGCGATAAAATCATTCTCCGGCGTCACAAAAACATCGGGATTGCCGTTGCGCGTCCCGATGGAAACCTTATCGTACCGGTGATCAGAAATGCCGAAGAGAAAAATCTGGTGGGGATCACCAAAACCCTTAACCGGCTGGCCGAAGCAGCCCGCAACAACCGGCTTTCTCCGGAAGAAATCCAGGGTGGCACCTTTACCATCACCAATTTTGGTTCTTTCCGAAACCTGATAGGCACTCCCATCATCAATCAGCCCCAGGTCGCCATTCTGGCCACCGGGAGCATCGAAAAGAAACCGGCGGTTCTGGAGCTTCCCACGGGTGACGTGATAGCCATCCGTCACAAAATGTATCTTTCCCTCTCTTACGATCACCGGGTGGTGGACGGTGCCCTTGGTGGGGCTTTCCTGCGAAGAATCGCTGATTTGCTGGAGGCCTTCGATATCAACAGAAATATTTAAATCAATTCCCCGGGCTTACAGCCTGGCGAAAAAAAAATGCTAACATTTTTATCATGAACAACCGCGAAATACCCGAAGTCTATACGATCAGAAACACTCCGGTGGAGACCTTGGCCGCCTGGTACCGGTTGCTGACGGTGGGAAGAACCATTGATGAAAAAGCACCCAACTACCTGAAGCAAGCCATCGGCTGGTCTTACCACGGACCCTATGCCGGTCACGATGGCATTCAGCTGGCCATCGGGCAGCTTTTTGAAAAGAAGAAAGACCACCTTTTCCTTTATTACAGGGATATGCTGAGCGCCCTTTCCGCGGGAATGACAGCCGAAGAGCTGATTCTCAACGGCATATCAAAGGCCACAGACCCCGGTACGGGAGGAAGGCATATGTCGAATCACTTTTCCAAGCCGGAATGGAACATACACAATGTCTCCTCGCTTACCGGAAACCATGCGCTGCATGCGGTGGGGGTGGCCCGCGCCATCCGCTATTACGGCGAAAAAGCTGTCTCCATCAGCAGCCAGGGAGAGTCGTCTGTGAGCGAAGGCTACGTGTATGAAGCCATCAACGGAGCAACCCGGGAAAAACTGCCGGTGATCTTTGTCATCCAGGACAACGGATACGGGATATCGGTGCCCAAAAAGGACCAGACAGCCAACCGCAAGGTAGCAAACAATTTTTCCGGTTTTAAAAATCTGGCCATCCTGCACTGCAACGGCAAAGACATTTTCGATTCGATGAACGCGATGACCGAAGCCAAGCGGATTGCCCTGGAGGAAGGACATCCGGTGATTGTGCAGGCCAACTGCGTCAGGATTCATTCCCACTCCAATTCTGATAAGCATGAATTATACCGCAGCGAATCGGAACGTTCGTATGTCATGGAATACGATCCCCTGGCAAAATTCAGGAGGATGCTGCTGCGCTACAACCGGTTCACCGAGGAGGAACTCAGTGCGATGGAGAAGGCTGCAGCCCTGGAGGTTAAAGAAGCCCACCGTTCTGCCATGAAGGCACCCGATCCCGATCCGGCCGCCATACTTGACTTCGTCCTGCCGGAACCCTATCAGCCACAGAATTACCCGGAGGGATTGCACTCCCATGAGGGCGAACCCATGAAACTGATTACAGCCATCAATGAAACCCTGAAGGCGGAATTCAGGCACAATCCCGACACTTTCCTGTGGGGCCAGGATATTGCCAACAGGGAAAAGGGTGGGGTTTTCAATGTCTCCAAGGGTATGCAAAAGGAATTCGGCAGGGAGCGGGTTTTCAATGCCCCCATTGCGGAGGATTTCATTGTGGGCACTGCCAACGGGATGTCTCGCTACAGCGAGAAAATCAGGATAGTGATCGAAGGCGCCGAGTTCGCCGATTATTTCTGGCCTGCCATGGAACAGTATGTCGATTCGAGTCATGACTTCTGGCGCTCGAATGGCAAATTCACCCCCAACGTAACCATCCGTCTGGCATCGGGAGGATACATCGGGGGAGGGCTTTACCACTCCCAGACCCTGGAGGGAAGTCTGGCGGCCATTCCCGGCGTACGCATTGTTTATCCCTCCTTTGCCGACGATGCGGCGGGATTGCTGCGAACCGCCATGCGGTCACGAGGTCTGACCATGTTCATGGAGCCCAAGGCACTTTACCAGGATCCGCGCGCTGCGACCCCGATCCCTGACAATTTCGAGGTTCCCTTCGGGAAAGCACGCATTCGCAGGGAAGGCAGCGACCTTACCCTCGTCACCTTCGGGAATACCACCCACATGAGCCTGGAGGCGGCAGAAATGCTGGCGAATGAGGGGGCCAGCGTTGAAGTCATTGATCTGAGGTCGCTGGTTCCCCTTGACAAGGATACTATCCTGGCGTCGGTGCGGAAAACCAACAGAGCCCTGGTGGTGCATGAGGACAAAGTCCATGGAGGTTTCGGAGGCGAAATCTCCGCCCTGATTATGGAAGAAGCATTCGAATGGCTCGACAGCCCCGTCAGAAGAGTAGGTTCTGTATTTACTCCCGTGGGATTCCACCCGGTCCTCGAAAAGGCCATTCTCCCCAATACCGAAAAAATTTACCGGGCAGCTAAGGATTTGTTAAATTATTAATATCTAAAAGAATGGATAGAATCGGACTCTTTTATAGTTTCAGGTCGCATAAAACCAGCAAAATAGCAGAAAAAATTGCCGGACAGCTTGGAACCGATCTGGTGGAAGCTGTGGATGCAGAAACCATTGCCGAAAATGATTTCCTTCGGTTTAACCGGATGATTCTGGGTGTGCCCACCTGGTTCGACGGCGAACTGCCCAATTACTGGGACGAATTTGTTCCCGCTTTGCGGGAACTGGATCTTTCGGGCAAAAAAGCCGCCATTTTCGGTCTGGCCGACCAGGTGGGTTACCCTGAAAACTTCGGCGATGCCGTGGGCATCATGGCCCGCCTTCTGCAGAGTTGCCGGGCGGAGGTCGTTGGACATACCTCTTCCGAAGGCTATACTTTCGAAGGATCCAAAGCGCTATATGACAATAAGTTTCTGGGCCTCATCCTGGATCAGGAAAACCAGGCCCGTTTGACGGCAGAAAGGATTCTTCAATGGACGGAACAGCTCAAAAAGGAGTTTTAGATTAAATTTTGATGATTTTTTGGGGGTCTTCCGGAACCGGTCGACCCTTTTTCTTTTCAGCCGTTTACCTTTGCCCCGGTTTAAAAAATTGTCGCCGCCGAAGCAACTGCCACAAACCTTGATTCCAGAGGCGCCGGATCCCCGTTCTCCGGGAACCGGCATACGTACGCAACCATCTGCAAATCAATTAATCCGAAAATCACGGAAGGCGGCAATCCTTTTATTTCACCATCCGCAAACCTGAATCCGATGAAATACCCATGCGACCATTTCACACAAAGGAATGATTCAGCCAATCGGGTATTACATGTGTTTCATGGAATGAACCATAAAAACGAATTATCTCAAAAAGATGAAAAAGAAAAAAAATATCGGTATTGTAGCACACGATAACCGCAAAAAAGACATCATCGAATGGGTAGCCTACAACTGGCGCGAATTGGTGCCCCACCGGCTGATATGCACCGGGACCACTGGTAAACTGGTGGAAGAGATCCTGCTGGAAAAATGCGAAGAGTACGCCGTAGTACCTCCTGAGATCATACGGCTCAAATCGGGCCCGCTGGGAGGTGACCAGCAACTGGGAGCTCATATTACGGAAGGGCTGATCGACATCCTGGTTTTTTTCTGGGATCCGATGCAACCCCAACCCCACGATGTCGACGTAAAAGCACTCCTGCGGATTGCCGTTCTCTATAACATCCCGACCGCCATGAACCGCTCGTCGGCCGACTTTATTGTTTCTTCCCTGCTGTTTCACGAACAATACGAACCTATCATCAAGGATTACTCCGGATATGCGAAAAGGGAAGTGGCGCTTAACTGAGGCAGGACCATCCCGGTTCATGACGTAAAACCGGTATTTGCCGGGATTGCAACAAGCCGGACTAAGCCTTTGTTTGACATCAACGGTCGCTTGTTGGAAAATTATGCCCCGGCATTTACCGGCGGGTGATAGCATCCCGCATTTCAAGCCGGTTCGGGGGTTGGGGAAGGGAGATGAGAACTCATAGCTTTCACTGAGTTCAATCCTTCTACGCCTGATTTGCATTCATGTGAATAATTGTTCCCATCTTTGTGCGTTACACTGAATTTCGGTTAATCATGGAGATGCCCGTGCCCTTTTGGTTTGCGGAACTGCCTTGTTCTACATGATTCTCTGATATACAGTTATTCAATAGATTATGTTAATAATACATCAGTTATGTCAGAGAGGGCCCGGAAGAAACAGTTTCTGAAATTCCCGGAATATCCGGGTGGGAAACTTGCATATCAGCGTTATATACTTGATAATATGATATATCCGGAAGAGGCACTGAAGAATCGCATGGAGGGAACCGTTTTTTGTTCGGCAGAAGTCGATGACAACGGAAAAGTATTTAACATAATCGTCGACAAAGGACTCGGGTACGGGTGTGATGAAGAGGCCGTGAGGCTTCTCAAAGGAATGCATTTCGGAGGGGTTACCAACAGGGGGATTCGCATGAAGACGCGAAAGCGGTTCCGGATCCCGTTCAGACTTCAGGAACCGTCTGGAGCCGGTGGTCAGCGGAAACGCAAGGCCGGAAAAACCATGCAAATTAATTACAATTACAAGCCCGCTGAAAAAACTGCTGAGAAGAAGAATTCCGGACAGGAACAATCCCAATCCGGCGGACGGGAACAGTCATCAGAACACCGGTATACCTATACCATCCGGTATCAGGGATGAAGCCGCTAAAACAAACAACCAAACCCCTATTGTCTTATAATTAATATTATGTTAAATAATATCTGCAAATTTCAAGGGGAGGGCCATCAGCCCCCCCCTTGGGTATGTTTTCCGCTTTTGACGAGTAAGTTATGCCCTATTCCTTGTTGATTTTTTTCAGTACCTCTTCATACTTGTCAAGGTATTTCAGCCTGTAGTAGAGGTTTTTCAGCGATTCAAGCGAATACATGTCACCGGGTTTCAGCTCCTGGCATTTCTCCATGAAAGGAAGCGCCTTGGCAAACCAGACATCCGATTTCGCCAATTCTGCTTCGTAACGGGCATTTTCATTGGCTGGAACCTTATTGGCAACTTCAATTTGCTTTACGCCGTTGTTGTAGTACAAAGCACCCAGGTTATAATAGGCATCGTAGTATTCCGGATTGATCTCGATCGCTTTTTCGTAACTGCCGATGGCGTTCTCCTGTTTTCCCATCCCGTCGTAAAGCGATCCCTGTGCAAAGTGGTAGGATGCGTTTTTCGGATCCTGCTCAATGGCCAGGTTGAGATATTTCATCGCCTCTTCAGTCCTCTTGGTATTGATGTAAACATTGATCATCTCTACCAGCACACCGTTGTCGGTCGGATATTTTTCAAATGCCTGCTGCAGGATCCTCAGCCCGGTAGTTGTATCATTTTTTTGCAGGTAGGCTTTTGAAAGCAGTTGATAGGTTCTGCCTCCGTTGTACCCGTGATCGGCCGCTTTCTGGTAGTATTCAATGGCTTTGTCGTAGTTCCCGTCGTTGAAGGCTGCCAGACCTGCATTGAAAATGATCACCGTGTCAATCCCCAGGGGATTGTCTTTTTTCATCAATGGAATATCTTGTAATTCAAGTATTTGCTCAAATGACTTCTGTGATTTTTTATAGTCCTCCTTGTTGAAGGCTTCAATGGCCTGGTTGGTGAGGTCATTAACCAGCAAGGTCAGTTTGATTTTGATGCTGTTGGCATTTCTACCCTTGGTATCCAGCGTAATTGCCTTTTTGAATGAGCTCAGGGCTTCCGTTAGCGGATCTGCTGAGAGATTCTTAACTGCCTCGTCTTTGGACTGGGAAATTGCCTGGAATATCTCTCCCCTAACCTCCCAGGTGCGGGGTGCGGCAATGGCTTTGGCGGATTTTGGATTGGTGGGATCCATGGCTTTTTCTATGGCTTTCAGCGCATCGGCCAGTTTCCCCTGTTCCTTGGCGGAAAGCGCACCGGCAACACCGGGCTGGGCAGCAGCAATGGTGGCTGCAAGTACGAAGGTTAGCAGAATAAAGGTTCTTTTCATTTCTGTTCTGATGTTAAATTGTACAAAAATAAGGGATTTCAAAAAACTTACAACAAACGATTGATCTTTTAATCAGCCGGCTCCTGATTTTCAGATTCCGGCCCCGGTTCTCTCCCGTTTCCTTCGCTCTCGTAACTTCTGACCTTTGCAACGGAAGCAATTTGGTCGCCGTCTTTCAGGTTGATGATCTTCACGCCCTGGGCTGCCCTCCCCATTACCCGGATGGTCTTTACCGCCACCCGGATGGTCAGGCCATTCTGCGTAATTATCATCAGATCGTTGTCATCGCTCACATTCTTGATGGCTATCAGCTTGCCGGTTTTACCGGTGATGTTTATGGTTTTAACTCCCTTCCCTCCCCGGTTGGTAATCCGGTAGTCTTCAAGCCTGGAACGCTTGCCGAACCCATTCTCAGAAAGTACAAGAACGTCATCTTCCGGATCGTTTACACAAATCATGCCAATAACCTCATCTGCTTCATTTCCAAGGGTTATTCCTTTCACTCCCGTGGCCGTTCTGCCAATGGGACGCACGGTGGATTCGTTAAAACGAATGGCTTTCCCCCCTTTAACCGCCATCATGATCTCATGGCTGCCACTGGTCCTCCTGGCTTCGATCAGTTCGTCATCCTCCCGGATGTTGATCGCATTGACCCCGTTGAGCCGCGGACGCGAATATGCTTCCAGGGTGGTCTTCTTGATCACCCCTTTCCGGGTCGCCAGAATAATGTAATTGTTGTTGATAAAATCAGGATCGTCCAGCGTCTTGACCTTAATGTACGCCAGTACCTTATCCTCAGCGCTGATATTTAATATGTTCTGAATAGCCCTGCCCTTGCTCGTCCGGCTTCCTTCCGGAATCTGGTACACTTTCAACCAGTAACACCTGCCGTTGCGCGTGAATAACAGCAAGGTGCTGTGCATGGATGCAATGAACATATGTTCTATAAAATCTTCGTCTCTGGTGGCGCCCCCCTTCGAACCGGTCCCTCCCCTGCCCTGCGTGCGGAATTCAGACAAAGGAGTCCTTTTTATGTAGCTGAGGTGCGAAATGGTAATAACCATGTCTTCATCCGCATAAAAGTCCTCCGGATTGAAATCTTCGGCATTGTGCTCCACCATGGTGCGTCTCTCGTCCCCGTACCGGTTTTTCATTTCCGTCAATTCCTGCGTAATGATCTCCATGCGCAGTTCCTGGCTATCCAGCACACGGTGGAGATGGGCGATCTGTTTTAGCAGCGCGTCATATTCAGCGTGCAGCTTATCCTGTTCCAGTCCGGTGAGCTGGCGCAGCCTCATTTCGACGATGGCCCGGGCCTGGATTTCCGAAAGGCTGAACTTTTCTGTCAGCCTTTCCTTGGCTTCATCGGGTGTCTGGGAACTACGGATAATGGCGATTACTTCGTCGATGTGATCGCTGGCAATGATCAATCCTTCGAGTATATGGGCCCTTTTTTCGGCCTGCTCCAGCTCGTAGCGGGAACGCCTGACCACGATGTCGTGCCTGTGCTCAACGAAATGAAAAATTAACTCTTTTAGATTGAGGGTTTTAGGCCTTCCATGCACCAGGGCGATGTTATTTACGGCAAAGGAGGTCTGCAGGGGGGTCATTTTGTACAAATTGTTCAGGACCACGTTGCTCATGGCATCCTTCTTCAGCTCGTACACCACCCGCATTCCTTCCCGGTCCGACTCATCATTGACGTTTGAAATCCCCTCCAGTTTCTTATCATTGATCAGGTCGGCGGTTTTCTGGATCATCTCCGCACGGTTGACCATGTATGGGATCTCAGTGACAATGATTTTTTCGCGTCCGCCTTCGTTTTCGATGTGCGCCTTTCCCCTGACTATAATTCTGCCCCTTCCGGTTTCATAGGCTTCCTTTACCCCCTGGTAGCCATATATGATGCCACCGGTGGGAAAATCGGGCGCTTTGATTATGGCAGTCAGTTCACCGAGGGATATGTCACGGTTGCGGATGTATGCCACAATGGCATCCACTGTGTCAGCAAGGTTGTGGGGGGGCATGTTGGTGGCCATGCCGACGGCGATTCCAGAGGTTCCGTTGACAAGAAGGTTGGGTATCCGGGTTGGCAGAACCGTGGGTTCCTGCAACGATTCATCAAAGTTAGGCTGAAAATCAACCGTGTTTTTGTCCAGGTCCGCCAGGGTCTCCTCGGCGATGCGGGAAAGCCTGGCCTCGGTGTAACGCATGGCCGCGGGACTGTCTCCGTCGACCGATCCGAAGTTGCCCTGCCCGTCAACCAACGGGTAGCGCAACGACCAGTCCTGCGCCATCCTGACCATGGTGAAATAAACCGATGAGTCGCCGTGGGGATGGTATTTCCCCAGTACTTCACCCACAATTCTGGCTGATTTCTTATAGGGACGGTTGGAGAGTATCCCCAATTCGTTCATGCCGAACAACACCCGCCGGTGGACCGGTTTTAAACCGTCGCGTACATCGGGCAGCGCACGGGAAACTATCACCGACATGGAATAGTCGATGTAGGCAGATTTCATCTGCTCTTCAATGTTTATTCTGATAATTTTTTCGTTCTCAGCCATTTACTGATTGTATTTATTCCGGGAAACCTTTCCGGTTCCGGAGCCACAAAAATAATAAAAAATGCGTCTGGGGCAGTCCACTCCGGGCAATAGGAAAGGGTGCTGCCGGTATAAGATATTAACAGTGCCGGTTCATTTGTTTAGGGGTACCCTGTGGGTTTGCGCATAACTTGAAGGCGGTTTTCACCCTGGCCGCCTCAAATTTTGGTATTTTTGAAAAACTTTAGGGAACGATTTTTGTTGTGTCCCTGAGTGTTTATTTTATTGTATGGATTCTCAATTCTCACCCAGGATTAAAGATATCATTGCCTACAGCAGGGAGGAAGCCATCCGTTTGGGGAATGATTTTATCGGACCGGAGCATCTGTTCCTCGGTATTCTTCGTGACGGGGAAGGCATGGCTACCGAGATTCTTGAGGGGATGGGAGTTGACCTGGCGGAAGTCAAAAAACAGATTGAGCGGAAGATCCGTTCGAACCGGAAAATAGACCTGGATGCCCAGGTGGCCATGACCAAAGCGGCGGAGAAAGCCTTGAAGGTTATTTATCTGGAAGCGCGGTCATTCAGGAGTCAGGTGGCCAACAGCGGCCATCTTCTCCTGGCCCTTCTGAAAGACAACGACAACCTTGTTTCTTCGCTGATGAACGATGCCGGCGTCAACTATTTTATGGTGAAGACCAGGCTGCAGGACTACAAGCAACCCCAGTCAAAGTCGGAATTTCCTGAAGAGGAAGATGAGGACTCGGAGGGAGGTTTTGGCGCCAAACCGGGAGGAGGAACATCGAAGAAGGGTGCGGTTCCCAAAACCGACACTCCCGTGCTTGATAATTTTGGCATCGATATTACCCGGTTGGCCGAGGAGAACAGCCTGGATCCCATCGTTGGCAGGGAAAAAGAAATAGAGCGGCTGGCACAGATCCTGAGCCGCCGAAAGAAAAACAACCCCATTTTGATCGGGGAGCCGGGAGTGGGTAAATCCGCCATTGCCGAGGGACTGGCCATGCGTATCGTCCAGAAGAAAGTGTCCCGTCTCCTGTTTGACAAGCGGGTGATAAGTCTTGATATTGCTTCGATCGTGGCGGGAACCAAGTATCGCGGTCAGTTTGAGGAACGCATGAAGGCTATTCTGAATGAGCTTTCGAAGGTGACCAATGTTATTCTTTTCATCGATGAGATTCATACCATCGTCGGAGCCGGCGGCGCCACCGGTTCCCTTGACGCTGCCAACATGCTGAAACCAGCCCTGGCAAGAGGGGACATCCAGTGCATCGGGGCCACCACGCTGGATGAATACCGGCAGCATATCGAAAAAGACGGCGCTCTTGAACGCCGTTTCCAGAAGGTAATGGTCGATCCCACCACCATTGAGGAGACCCTTGAAATACTCAACAACATCAAATCCCGTTATGAAGACCACCACAACGTGGTTTATACGCCCGAGGCCATCCAAGCCTGCGTCAGGCTTACAGCCCGCTATATCACCGACAGGAATCTGCCGGACAAGGCCATCGATGCCCTCGACGAGGCGGGTTCCCGCGTCCACATCGCCAACATTAACGTTCCGGATAAGATCGTGAAACTGGAGCAAAAGATTGAATCGGTGCGGGAAGAAAAAATTGCAGCCGTCAAACGGCAAAATTTTGAATTGGCAGCCAATTTCAGGGATAAGGAAAAAAACCTGATCCTTTTATTGGAAAAGGAAAAAGAGTTGTGGGAGAAAGAGCTGATCAACCACCGGGAAACCGTGGACGAGCAAAAGGTTGCCGAAGTGGTCGCCCTCATGTCGGGGATTCCCGTGCAGCGAATTGCCCAGGCCGAAGGCAAGCGTCTGATGAACATGCACGAGGAACTCCGGGGTAAGGTAATCGGTCAGGATGAAGCCATTGCCAAGGTGGTAAAAGCCATACAGCGAAACCGCGCCGGCCTCAAGGACCCTAACAAACCGATCGGTTCCTTTATTTTCCTGGGGCCTACGGGAGTGGGTAAGACTCAGCTGGCCAAGGTTCTGGCAGTCTATTTATTCGACTCTATCGATGCCCTCGTCCGAATCGACATGAGCGAATACATAGAAAAATTCTCTGTTTCACGTTTGGTGGGGGCTCCTCCTGGTTACGTGGGCTATGAAGAGGGCGGACAGCTGACGGAAAAGGTCAGAAGAAAACCCTACTCGGTGATTTTGCTCGACGAAATCGAGAAGGCCCACCCTGATGTCTTTCATCTGCTGCTGCAGATGCTTGACGAAGGTCGCCTTACCGACAGTCTGGGAAGGGTTGTCGACTTCAGGAATACCATCATCATCATGACCTCCAACATCGGTAGCCGGGATCTCAAGGATTTCGGCAGGGGCGTCGGTTTCAACACGGCCAAAACGCCTTCCGATGAGAATGAAAATGCGAAGTACATCATTCAGAAAGCACTGAAAAAAGCGTTTGCCCCTGAATTCCTTAACCGTATCGACGATGTGGTCATGTTCAACTCGCTTGACAAGAATCACATCCACAAGATCATCGAACTGGAGATTGCCGACCTCTACAAAAGGGTTGAAGCGCTCAACTACCGGATGGTATTGTCGGAGGAAGCCAAGGATTTCATAGCAGAAAAAGGCTGGGATCCCCAGTTCGGGGCACGGCCCCTGAAACGGGCCATTCAGAAATACCTGGAGGATGAGATGGCGGAAATCATCATAAAAGCATCTGTAACAGAAGGGGACACGATTTCCGTGGAGTACGATTCTGATAAGTCGGCTCTTCAATTCCGCATTCTTTCCAAAAAAGAAACGCCGGCCGAACCGGTCTGATCCTCCCCCGCCCTCTTTTCATTTTATTCACCCGTCAGTAAAGCCAGGGTTCCTGGTATTTCATGACCATCAGACTAAGATCATCGGTGGGGGTTGACCCTTTCGAAAAATCATCCACACTGCGCAGGATTATGTTGGATGCCTCTTCCGGCGTGCGGTCTCTGAGTTGCGCAAGCAGGCTGCGCAATCGGGCAGCTCCGAAAAATTCTCCAGCTTCATTCGACTGGTCCGTAACGCCGTCGGTATGGAGAATCAGCAGGTCATTTTTCCTGACCGGAATGGAGGCGTCGGTGTAATCCCGCTCGCAATAAAGCCCCGGCGGTAACCCGTGGGGATCACCCAGTTCCGTGATATGCCCGTTTTCTGAAACAATGAAGGAAGGAATGTGTCCTGCATTGCAATAGTTCAGTATTCCCATCCTGCAGTCCAGTATTCCCAGGAACAGGGTCAGGAAAAACTGGTTCCGGTTATTCCTGCACAGCTCATTATTTATCTTTTTGACAATACTTTTGGCTGTACCTGTTGAAGCAAAGGTTTTAATGAAGGTATGGGCCACTCCCATGAACAGGGCGGCCGGCACAGAGCCCCCGGAAACATCGCCGATAGTGATCAGCATTCGATGGCTATCGATCATGAAGAAGTCGTACAGATCGCCGCTGACAGTCTGGGCAGGTCTGAAGACGGTAAAAACAGCCACTTTTCTGTCAAATAGAAGATGGTTGCCGGGAGGTGGAATGATGCTCCTCTGAATTTCTGAAGCCAGCTCCAGTTCTGCAAGGAGAAAAGCCCTTCTCTGGTTCGACTCTTCCTCTTGCTTCAGGTACTCCTCCTCCATCTGACGCAGCCTTTCCAGGCTTTTCTGTAAAGAAACCGCTTCATTGGCCGGTGGCTGCATCGTGCTTGCCTTGCGGTTGCTGAATCTATGCAGCTGGTTTGTCATTTTGCTAACCGGGTGGATCAGCCTTCCTGTGATCAGAAATACCAGCAAAAACAAAAGAACGCTCACCAACAAGGAAATGGCACCCATCCGGAACAGGACCCTCCGGATATCATTCGTCAGTTCCGACCAGGGGATAACAAAAGACAGGATCCAGTTGGTTTCCGGGATTTTCCTGGGTATGGCCCATGCTTTTTTATAATCCAGCTGAAGGGGATTCACTTTAATGGGACCCGATTCTCCCGCCAGGTAACGGGTGATCTCTTCTCTTTTTCCCCTGAATACTTTGCGAGGCTGTGTATAAAAAGAGCTGTCCATTACCATTTCTTTGAGGGGATGGGTGATATAGATTCCCTCTGAAGAAAAAAGGAAGGCATATCCCTTATCCCCGATACGGATCTTTTCAATCTCCCTTTGTAAGAAATCAAGGGAGAGGGCACAGGCGACATAACCGCCGGATGACTGCAGTTTCCCGGTGTCTGTAAGTAGGACAGGATAATAGTAGACCGAAAGGATGGAGCCTTTTTTGGGGCACCGCTGCGGTACACTCCACCCTGCTTTCTTTGTTTGCAGGAACCTGCTGTCCAATAACTCCATGTTTATACAGGCGAAAGCGGGTTGGGGATTGTAGGAGAAAAGAACCTGGCTGTCCTGCCGGGCAACCATCCAGGTTACCTGTTGGTCGGCCCGGTTGGTCAGGGGAAGACAGACCCGTATAAACTCCACAAAGGGGTTTTTCTGCAAGATCACGGTGAAGATATCTTCCACGCCGTTGTTCAGATTGTAGAGGGGAACCTGTCCGGCAATGGCTGAAGCCAATGACTGCACCGCCTGTATTTTTTGGTTAACCGGCTCAACAATTTTTTCGCTGAGGGCATAGGCGCGGATTTCAACATTCTCGCGGGTCAGCCGGGCTAAGTGACGATACGACCATCCGATAATGATCCCGAAAAGCAACAACACGGACACGAAAATGTAAATTCCAAGCCGGTATGCCAGTGACTTTTCAGACATGCGTTCTCAAAAATCCGTTATTCAAGATTTGGATTCAACCCTGCTGCCTGTCCATGGCCTTACTTCTTCCGGCTGATGCTGTCAATTAGGGACATTCAGGTTGAAATACCAAATTCATTGAAAGGTAGGGATTTTTGCATCAAATTCCAATTTTTTTGGGATAAGGACGCAGTGCAGATCAGGTTTTCATAGCGCCGCAGACGTTGATGACCTGTCCGCTGACATAAGAGGACAGATCGGAGGCCAGAAACAGCGCCACATCAGCGACCTCCTCCGGTGTTCCCCCCCGTTTCATTGGAATCGATTCTTCCCATGCCTTGCGGGCCTCCTCAGGCATTCTGGCCGTCATTTCCGTAAGGATGAATCCCGGAGCCAGCGCATTGCAGCGGATGCCCCTCGACCCCAGTTCACGTGCTACTGATTTCGTAAAACCTATGATTCCTGCCTTGGAGGCTGCATAATTGGCCTGCCCGGCATTTCCGGCAACCCCGACTACGGAACTCAGGTTGATGATGGAACCACTCCTCTGCTTCAGCATTGCCCGCTGGACTGCTTTGGTGAAGTTGAAAACCGATTTGAGGTTTACACGGATCACACTGTCCCACTGCTCTTCCGTCATGCGCATTAGCAGGGTGTCCCTTGTGATTCCGGCGTTGTTGACCAGAATGTCTGCCCCGCGGAAGTCCTCCAGAATGCGGTTGACCACCTGTTCCGTGTCGGCGAAGTCGGAAGCATCTGACACATACCCGGTTGCTCTTACTCCCAGATTCTGTAAATCCGTCTCGGTTTGCATCATGGCTTCGTCCAGTTTGATATCGGTGAAGGCCACATCCGCCCCTTCCTCCGCAAACCGGAGGGCAATAGCCCTGCCGATACCCCGGGAGGCTCCCGTAATGATGGCCGTTTTCCCTTCCAATAGTTTTCTCATGGCTCCTGATTTTTGTATCGGACAAAGATAGATTTTTTAATATATACCGATAAACCTTTCGCTGCATGTGTGGCTTTGAACTCATTGGCAACTATGGGATTCCGCAAGCCAGTCCCTGCCGTCAGCCGCAGACAGGCCTTCTTCCCGGGCACTTAACAGACAGCTTCCCGATTAGTTGCTTCTTTTTGAAAAATGTAAATTTTGAGTGTAACTTTGTCGTTGTGAATAAACTGTACGACAATTCAACCATCTGTGCTGTTTCCACGCCTCCCGGCTCGGGAGGGATTGCTGTAATCCGTCTATCCGGCGGTATGGCAGTATCTGTGGCCGAAACATTGTTTGTTCCCCGTTCCGCAGGGAAGAAGCTGTCCGGACTGAAAGCCCCGGCTTTGCTGACAGGAACCCTCCGGGACGGCGAAGAAACCATCGACGAGGTGGTGGTGGCCCTTTTCCGTGGTCCCCACAGCTATACCGGCGAAGATGTGGTGGAGATTTCATGTCACGGATCCCTGTTCATCCAGCAGCGTATCCTTTCGCTGCTGGTCCAAAACGGGGCCAAACTGGCCGGCCCCGGGGAATTTACCCAGCGGGCTTTTCTAAACCGGAAACTGGATCTCAGTCAGGCGGAAGCGGTGGCCGACCTGGTGGCGTCGGTAACCGAGGCATCTCACCGGGTGGCGCTGAACCAGATGCGCGGGGGCTTTTCCGGTGAAATCCGTCACCTGAGGCATCAACTGCTTTCTTTCACTGCCCTAGTGGAACTGGAATTGGATTTCAGCGAGGAGGATGTGGAATTTGCCGACCGTACCTCCCTGCAAGAGCTGGTAAAAACGATGGGGTTCGAAATCTCAGGTCTCATTGAATCCTTCCGCCTGGGAAATGCCATCCGGAACGGCATACCCGTGGCCATCGTCGGGGATACCAACGTGGGAAAAAGCACCTTGCTGAACGCCCTCCTGCGGGAGGAAAAGGCCATCGTGAGTCCCATACACGGTACTACCCGGGATGTTATCGAAGATGTAGTCAATATCCATGGCACAGCTTTCCGCTTTTTCGACACAGCCGGATTACGACATGCCACCGGGACCATCGAGCAAATGGGCCAGGCCAGGACTCTCCATAAACTCCGGGAAGCGGATATCGTTCTCCTGGTGGTTGACCTGTCCCGGCCTGTCTCACTCATTGAAGTCCGAATCGGCCTTGTGCGTAACCAGCTTACAAACCAGCAGCTGATCATAGTAGCCAACAAAACAGACCGGCAACAACCTTTAACCGCCTCAGCATTGAGAAAAATGGAGCTGTTGCCCAATGAAGAACTGGTGTTCATCTCCGCAAGGGAAAAAACCAACCTTGATGAGCTGGTCGGTTTGATGCAAAAAAATCTCTTCCAGGGAACTACGGGAAGAAATGAAGTGGTGGTTACCAACGTCCGCCATTTCGAAGCCCTCACCCATGCCCGGGAGGCACTTCTGAGAGTGGAGGATGGACTTGAAAAAAGGATCCCCGGCGATCTTCTGGCACAGGATATCCGCGAGTGTCTTCATTACCTGGGCCAGATCACCGGAGATATAACCGATGACGAAATCCTGGGCCACATTTTCAAGAATTTCTGCATCGGGAAATAGAATAGCCGCTTTTGGGGATCGTTTCTGCTGATATCCCCTCCCCTTCCGGGCGGCTGCCCTAAACAGGCTTCCCTGATGTGCTTTTATCCAATGCTGAAACCAATTGACCTATCCGAAGTTTTTGGTATGGCAAAAAGGAAAGGGCTGGCTGCCTCCAAACAGCAGTCAGCCCTTCTTTCATCCCGTCCGGGAGTGACGGCTACCTGACGATAATCTTTTCCGGGATGTTGGCATCCTCCATGGTGATTACCAGAAGGTAAATGCCTTTGCTCAGCCTTCTGACATCAAATTCCTCCTTGTGGCTGATTCCGGCACCGGTCAGGACGCGTGTTTCAACAACCTGCCCGATCGGGTTGAGCAGTTTAAGGATAAGATCAGTTCTTGGTATCGAGTTGATCAGGAAGGTAAACTTCCCGGTGTTGGGATTGGGAATGACCGAATAGCTGAAATCACTGCCGGAAACTGTCCTGATCGCAAATGGATCGGTCAGCACAAGGGTGAACTTGCATATCTGGCATTCCTTGCCTCCGCAAACCGGAGTAAGCGTCACTCCGTAGTTTCCGGGAATGGAGAAGTTGAATGTGAAACTGGTACCGGTCCCCGAACCTGTGACAGGTCCCGTCACTGTCCATTTCCAGGCAATACTGCAGGTGTCAGGTGAGCATGAATAGCCCTGCGGGTTGATCAGGAAGGTACCGGCATGGGGGAGCTTAAGGGTGCTGTCGCAACGGACGGACCCGAGGTTGACCCCATTTGAGATCAGCGACGCGGCTGGAATATCGGAAGCCCACTTGCCGCACCCGCAGGCCGGCGGCCGGATCACCAGGGTGAAGCTGCAGGGCGCACACTCCTTTCCGCCGCAGTAGGGTACGACAATCACCGTGTAACTGCCGGGCAGCGAGAAGTTGA
>JAEAME010000235.1_pt1 | contig 69563 bp, 59 predicted proteins | sample 8958731 | NCBI WGS metagenome assembly JAEAME01 (sample SAMN16933194, study PRJNA681113) | bioreactor sludge metagenome | isolation source: anerobic bioreactor sludge (Control) | place: India:Bengaluru | collected 2018-10-24
TAAATATCATTTAGTACAAATTAATAATCTGTCAACCTTATTCAGGACGGGTCAAGTCCTTATATAAAACTTATTAATCAAGGACTTTTTACCCCAAAGATGCACATCTTTCATACCAAAAGATGCGCATCTTTCACTATAAAAGATGTGCATCTTTTTTTTTGATAAATTTTAGGGATTGGAGTTTGTTTTCCAGAAATTGAATTTAGGATAAATAGTCCTAAATAAACCTAATGAACGGTTTACATTTGCAAATATACAAAATTATTTTGAATATAATGTAGTATTTGTCATTAATTATATTCCCAAATATTTCAACCAAAAGATAAAGTTAAATTGTATTTAAAAACACTTTGCTTTTACTTCTTAGCTTTTAGTTTTTACCTAAGATAAATATTGTATTTTTGCATTAGATAAAGAATTTATTATGTCAGATATAGCTAATCTTGTTGTATATAAGGCTTCTGCTGGAAGTGGTAAAACCTTTAATTTGGTTTTGGAGTATGTTAGTTTGCTAATTAAGGATACTAATGCTTACAGGAATATTCTTGCAGTAACTTTCACCAATAAGGCAACTGCTGAAATGAAACTGAGGATTTTAACAGAGCTTTATGGAATAAAGATTGGTCAAAAAACAAATTTCTTTGAAGCTTTATGTGAAAGGAATTCTAAAATGGATTCCAAATCTATTCAAGAAAATGCTTCAAGAGCTTTAGAAAATATTCTTCACGATTATTCTAATTTCAATATTCAAACCATAGATTCTTTCTTGCAAAAGGTTATGCGTAATATGGCAAAAGAGCTTGGAATTGGTTCTAACTATAATTTGATAATTGATGATTCGGATATAATTAAAGAAACAATTGAAAGGGTGATTTCTTCTACCGATAAGGATAAAGCTTTGTATGATTGGTATATGGGAATTATTGATAAAAGAGTTGAGGAAGGGAAGAAGGTGAATGTTGAGAAGGAGTTGATTGATTTTAGCAGGAATTTGGATAAGGAGGTTTTTAAGCGTTTTGAATCGGAGATAAAAACTTTGGATAAGGATGTTTTAAGTCAATTTAAACAAAAAGGGAATAGAAGATTGGAGGAGATCAAGAAGAGTTTAACTGCTTATGGAGACAGGTTTGCAAAGATTTTTGATGATAATGGACTAAAGGTTGATGATTTTGTTCAAAAAAGCAGAGGAATAGCTAATGGTCTTCTGGGAATAAGGAAGGAGAATTTTGATTTTAGAGATAAAACTTATTACCAAAAAGCAATTGACGGAATAGATGGATGGTTTAGTGATGCAAATAATCGTTTAAATAAGGCTGATTTAGTTAATGAAACTCTAATTCCTCTTCTTAATGAGTATTTTGAATATTATGATAAATGTAGTCAAGAGTTAAGAACATGGCAAGCAGTTCTTCCTTTTATTGATAATATTGGTCTATTGAAAAATATTGCTAATCACAGGGATGATATTTTAAAGGAAGAGAATAAGTTCTTATTATCCAACACTTCTAAATTGTTATCTGACATAATTCGTTTGGATAATAATTCAGATATATCTTTTATTTATGAAAAGATAGGCTCAAAGATTAAGTATATAATGATTGATGAGTTTCAAGATACATCACTTTTGAACTGGAAAACACTTTCTCCTTTGGTTTTAGAAAGTTTGGACAACAATCAAAGAAATGTTATTGTTGGAGATGTTAAGCAATCAATTTATCGTTGGAGAAATGGAGACTGGAGAATATTAAACAATATTGATAAAGGAATAACCTATGAGGAATCATCCTCTAATCCAAGAATTCCTAATATTGAAACTTTAAAAACAAATTACAGAACTGATAAAAACATTGTTGAGTTTAATAATAATCTGTTTTCTCAAGGCTTAAACCTTTTATGCGATAATATAGAAGAGCTTGATAAAGAAAGAATAAATCAAATTAAAGGAGTCTTTTCAGATGCAACCCAAGAAACAAAACCAAATTCACCTCAATCAGGGAGCATAAGAATGCAACTGTTGGTAGGGAAGAAGGGCAGTTTTGAAGAAAGAATATTAGATACTTTGAAACAAGAGATAGATTATCATTTAGGAAAAGGATACTCTCCAAAAGATATTGCTATTCTTTTAAGAACAAATGATCAAGTAAGCATTGTGGCAGAATATCTTTCATCGCAAAACTATAATATTGTTTCAGATATGGCATTCAGTTATATGTATTCACAAAGCATTAGACTAATAATTGATGCTTTGAAATATATAAACAATAAAGAAAATACTGTATCACTATTTAATCTGAAAAGATATATATACAAGGATGATAAACCTCTTCAAAGTATAGATGAATCACAAAAAATCCCTCAAGAATTAGAATGGATAGCAAAAAAAGAAATCTTAAGAAAACCGCTTTTTGATTTATCTGTATATGTAATTAAGCAATTGCAATTAGATAAAGATGCAAATGAATTATCATTTATAACTTCTTTTTTAGATCAGGTTCAAGAATACACTAAAAACAACTCATCCAACCTTACTGCATTTCTAACCTATTGGGAGGAAGATTTACAAACAAAAAAGATTATAATAAACGATGATTACGAAGGAATAAGACTATTGTCAATTCACAAATCCAAAGGATTGGAATTTCCTGTAGTTATTATCCCTTATGCCAATTGGAAATTTAGTTCTGAAGCAGAATTATGGTTAAAAGAAAATAGATTAGATTCAAGTATTCCAACTCTTTTATCTAAGAAAAGCTCTTTAAACAATTCTTTTTATCATCAAGAATATCTTGATGAGCAACTACAACAATTTGTAGATAATCTTAACCTTCTTTATGTAGCTTTAACTCGACCAAAACATTCCCTTTCAATTATTGGACAACTTTCAGAAAACAAAGACGGAATTGACTTAAAACACATTGATAATATTTCAAAATATCTCTATATTGCGCTTAAAAAGCAACTACAACAAGAAACAAATCCTGAAGGAGATACTCAATATGCCTATTACCTTGAATCAGATAAACAAATAAATGAAGAATTAGAAAATCGACCCTCAACAACTCAACAACTCAACAACTCAACAACTCAACAAACAAATATCTTCAAAATAACTCCAAACTCAATACCACTTCAATCGAGCTTTCTTGACTCTCAAATAAAATACTCTCAAACCAGACAAGCCAAAGAGTTTATTGGCGCACTTAAAAATGATGAAAAGGAAGAATCTTCTCCTCGCCAAAAAGGAATTATCCTTCATAACCTGCTTTCAAAAATAAATACAAAACAAGATATAGAAAAAACCATTGATACCTCAGTTCAAAAAGGAGAAATAAGTCTTAAAGAAAAAGACTATTATAAAAGCATTGTTGAACAAATGCTTTCCACAGAACAAGCCTCCGTTTGGTTTTCTCCAGGATATAAGATTTTAAATGAAATAGATATTATTGTAAAAGAAGAAGGACAAATTACAACCAAACGTCCCGATAGACTTATGATAACAAAAGACAATGAGATAATATTAGTTGATTATAAATTTGCCAAAACAAAGAAGAATATAAATGAATATTCATCTCAAATAAAAAACTACGAGCAATTAATAAAACAAATTGGCTTTAGTAAAATTCAATCCTACCTATGGTTTGTAGACTTCACCGAAACACAAATATCATCTGAAATTGTTGAGGTAAAATAAAGCTAATTTGAAAATCGTTAATTATTTGTTTACAAGAATTTTTTCTCGAGATAGTTGAAGTAAAATAAATATTGTAATTTTGTACTTAGAATTTTTTTAGAAAAGTTGATGAGATTTTACCTTAGTTTTTTAATAGTTTTTTTGACATTGATTTTGTCTCCCAAAGCATATTCTCAAGATATTACTGTTTTTGATACTTCTTATGTGAGAATGTGCTCAAATGAAATTTACTATGATAGTCATTTTATTGAAGTAAATATTGATTCTGTACGTCTTTATGCTGTAAATGGATATCTAACTACTCTTTTGTGTTACATTTTACCTGATGAACATGTAGATACTTCCTTTACTATTCATTTTACTTTTGATTCAGCTTATAATTATACTATTTTTGATACAATTTGCAATGGAGAGATTTATAGCAATTATGGATTTAATGAGAGGGAAACGGGCTTTTATACTCAAAGTTTGCAAACCATTATGGGATGTGACAGTATTGTTAATCTTAACTTGGTTGTAGGGGAGAAATATAATGATACAATCTTTGCAGAGATATGTAAAGGGGAAATATATAATCAGTTTGGCTTTAATGAAATAGATCAAGGGTTTTATACTCATTCTTTCTTAAGTGAATATGGATGTGATAGTATTGTGAATTTATCTTTGTTGGTTCATGAGCCTTATTATGATACAATTTATGATACAATATGCAATGGTGATATTTACGAATATGGCTTTAATGCTGATTCTTCCGGAACTTATATTCAAAATCTCAATACTCAGTTTGGGTGTGACAGTATTTTAGTTTTGTATTTGCATGTTAATCCAACTTTCTCCGATACAATTAAAGCTAATATTTATAAGGGAAATGTATATAATAAGTTCGGGTTTAATGAAAGAGAAACTGGAGTTTATGAACAAAAACTTCAAACTTATTTAGGCTGTGACAGTATAATTTACTTGGATTTGCAGGTTGATAATGTTTTGTTCCCTAATGTGGTAACTCCGAATGGAGATGGTGTAAACGATATTTTTGATATTCACAATTTGATTGAACAAAAAGCTTTTCCAGAAAATGAATTAATTATATATAATCGTCATGGGAAGATTATTTATAATGTTAAGAATATAAAAGAAAAGTCTGACTTATGGGACCCTAAGGCAACTGGTTCTACAGATGGTACTTATTTCTATCGTTTCTATGGAAAACGCCATGATAAGGTTTTAGAGTTTAACGGCTCAATTGAAGTAATGAGATAAATGATTAAAGATGCTTTTCTGTCTCAAGTTGCTATTAATTTGGCTGAAAAATATAAGGGTGATTTCACAAACCTAAATATAATTTTCACCAACCAAAGAGCAAAGGTTTTCTTCAATGAAGCATTGTATAACTACATGCAGAAACCTTTTTTTTCTCCTCAATATTACACCATTAATGATTTTGTAAGTAAGTATTCTCCATTAGTTGAAGCTCAAGAGATAGTATTGTCTTATTATCTATATGAAGTTTATTCAGAAGTTTTTTATAAAGATAAATCTTCAATGGTTAAGGAAACCTTTGAGGAGTTTTACTATTGGGGTATTATGCTTTTGAAAGATTTTGATGATATTGACAAGAATTTGGCTAATGCAGAGAATGTCTTTAAGAATATTGAAGATTATAAAGAAATTGAGAATAGTTTTGATTTTCTTTCTTCGGAACAAAAGAACCTTCTAAAGGAGTTCTTTAATTCTTCTTTTGGCTTCGAAACTTCTTCTGAAATTAAAGAGAGGTTTATAAATGTATGGAATTGTTTATTCGAAATTTATACTCTTTATAAAACTAAATTAAGAGAACATGGCATTGGTTATTCGGGAATGCTTTACAGGGATTTGGTTGAAAAGTTAAGTGAGTTAGAGCAAAAAGAGGATAGTGTTTATTGTGTTGTTGGTTTCAATGTGTTGAATAATGTTGAAAAAGAAATCTTTTCATGGTTAAGAAACACTTATGAAACTCGTTTCTATTGGGATTATGATAATTACTATGTAAATAATCAAAAGCAAGAAGCAGGATTGTTTTTAAGAGAAAATATTAAAAACTTTCCAATGCCAAATGATTTTGAAATAAATACAAATAACATTCTTACCAACAATTTATCTTTAGAGATTATTTCTTGTCCAAACGAAAACTCACAAACTGGATATATTAGTCAATGGTTAGAAAAGCTAAGTTTTGAAAATAAGGATTTAGAACAAAAAGATATTGCAATTTTACTGTGTAATGAAGATTTACTCCCTTCTGTTTTAAATGCTTTACCTCCAAAAATTGGAAATGAAACAACTAAAGTGAACATAACAATGGGATATAAATTCCAGTTAACGTCTTTGTTTACTTTAATTGATAGCTATTTAAACTATCAAAATTCTTTATCAAAAAATTCATCTCCAAAACTTAAAAACCTCCTTCCTTTTGTTGAACATAACTATTTTAAAGGAGAGTATTCCAATGCTACAAAAGAATTAATCAATAATAATGCAATTTATTTAAGTGAAAGTGAAATAAATTCTTTTAATGATATTTCTTCACTTCTTAATTTAAAATCAAAACCTTTAGAACTGATTATAGCTTTAAAGGATATTGTAAAAATTGTTGCTGATAAGAATATTAATGAAGAAATTGCAAGTTCTCATCAAGCAGTTGAAGAAGTTTTGGCTGAGTCTTTGTATAGATTTTCTAATGTATTGAATAATCTTGAAGACTTATTTAAGGAAGAAAAGATTGATTTGAAAGGTAGCCTACTATATAATACAATTCGCAGTGCACTGAATAGTATAATTGTTCCTTTTGAAGGAGATCCAATTAATGGTATTCAAATAATGGGACTTTTGGAAAGCAGAAGCTTGGACTTTAAGCATATTCTTTTCCTGTCTGCAAATGATGATTCACTACCAAATATTAGTATTGATTCTTCATTTATCCCTTTTACAATAAGGAAAGCATATAACTTAACAACAATTGAAAGGAAAATAGCAGTATTTGCTTACTATTTCTACAGACTTTTGCAACATAGTGAGTCAATTCATTTTCTCTATAATGCAACATCAAGCGACACAAAGCCAAAAGAAATGTCCCGTTTTATTCAGCAATTAAGAATAGAAACCAATAAAGAGTTTAAATATAATTCTATTTCTTGTGGTATTAATTCTCCAAAAGAAAAAGTACTTTCTTTTAATAGAGAACAACAGCATATAGATAAAATATTAAAGAAATCCGAAACAAAATTTCTTTCACCAACCTATATTAATGACTATTTGAATTGTCAACTCAAATTCTTCTTCAAACAAATTATTGGTTTAACATTATCTCAAGAGTTTGATGAAGAAATGCAGGATAATGTTTTCGGAACAATATTTCATGATTGTGCAAAACAGTTCTATAATGAAATAATAGAGAAAACCAATACAAGAGAAATAACAAAAAAGGATATTGAACTTCATTCTAAGAATATTAAAAGGATTGTTGATGAAAACTTTGAGATAGAATATCTGAAGATTAAACAAAGAAAAACCCCAAAGATTGAATACAACCAAATTCAGAATATAAAAAAAGAAATTCTAATAAAATATCTTCGCAAACTAATTGAGATTGATAAGAATTATGCTCCATTTAATATTATTGCAATGGAGGAAGGTTTTGATAAAACATTGGAAATTGAAGGAAAGGAAATTAAACTTGGAGGATATATTGATAGAATTGATTTAAAGTTTAATGCTGATGGTGATGCCATTGTTAGAGTTTTGGATTATAAAACAAATAACTATGAAAAGAAAGAAGTACGTTTAGATCAAATCTTTTTTAATGATGATATTCTCAAAAAACGTAATGACTATTTCTTTCAAGCCTTTTTCTATTCATGGTTAATTAAAAATAATCCAAAATTTCAAGCGCTAATACCTCAAATAAATTACTTTACAATTAAACCTGAAATTCTTTATATAAAAACATCAACAATAGAAAATCAAACAAGTGATATTTATCTTTTAAATGATGATAAAGGTAGAAGACTTATTGATGATTTTGATGAAATATACCAATACTTTGAAGAGAATTTAACTTCTTGTCTGAAGGATATTCTTTCACTGGATAATAATTCCACATACAATCAGAATAAAAATGATTGTGAATATTGTGATTTCCATTCTGTTTGCTATTAGAAGCAGAACTAAATAGAATCTCTTTTCTTACTTTGGCACGCTATTTGTTTCTCTAAAAGTAGAAACAAATTAAAATTTAAATATCATGAAAGCTCAATCAAAAAAACTCGGAAAATTTGTAGGGATGATAGCAATAGTTGTTGCATTTCTTACAGTAAGCTTCAATGCAGATGCTTCTTATTATGGATATAATAGAAATAAAGCAAGAAAAACAATTAACAAAACTGCATACATAATTGAAGAAGCTTATTCTATTGCCGATTATTATGGATATTGGACAGGAAGTAATCTTTCCCGTGCAGTTTATTATAATGATTACGCAGAACATCAATACAATCGCAGAAACTTTCGCAGAGCAATTCATTACTCTCTAAAAGCAAGAGATTATGCCTTAAGAGTAATTGATGGTTGCGATGACTACTGGGATTATTTCTACTATCATAACTATGGATGGAGCCGTTACTATGGTTACAATCCATATTATACTGGAAACCCTGGATACCATTATGGAAACTACAATAACTACTACAACACTTACTATAATACCCATCATAACAATCATGGAAATAACTCAAACTACAACTCCAACAGACCAAATACTTACAACGACCCAAGAGGAAGTAACGGTAGAACAGGAGCATTTGATCCAAACAAACCTAATAATGATAATGGAGGAAACACTTATGGACACTTAAGTAATGATAGAAACTTTAAGAATATAAACACTGAATCTTATTTCGATAATGAAGAATTGAGTCTATTGAAAGAACTTCCTGCAGAAACTTCAATGGAAGAAACCTTCAAAAAAGATAATAAGGGAGTTACATTTAACGATAACAGCTTAAGAAGTAATACTAAACTGATAAATTCTAACCGTACAAGAGCACAAGAATTTAAACAAAACACTCCTGAAGCTTCAAGAACACAAATCAAATTGCAAGAGCCAAAGCGTATAAATGAGGTTAATAGAACTAAAGAGGAAAACAGAGGAAATGTAATAGATGACTCTAAAAAAGAAAATAGAGTAAGAGAAAACAATACCCCTGTAATGGAAAATAGAATAAAAGATAATAATACTTCTGTAAAGGAAAGTAGAAGATATGAAAACAACAACCAAACACCTAACAGAAGAATTGAAAGTAGAGATAATTTGAATAATAATTCAAGAACAACTACTCCTCAAAGAAACGTTCAGCAAGAAAGAAAAACTCAACAAAATAATAATTCAAGAAGCACAATTAACACTAATAAATCTAACCCTCAACCTCGCAGTAGCTCAGTTAGAGAATCAACTACAAGTAAAAAATCTTCTGAATCAAACAAAACATCATCAAATACTAAGACTTCAAGTTCAAGAGAAAAGTTGGAAAGAAAAAGATAATTTCAAACACATAAGTTTTTAAGAATAAATCAATCTTAAAAACAAATAAATAAACCAAGTCGGTATTAAGCAAGATTAAATACCGACTTTTTTTATGCAATTAATTATCCTAAAAGATTATTCTAAACAAGTATTGCTCCATAGAAATTGACTTGTCTTTCAAAAGTTTCTTTTTGTAAAAATTTAATCCCTTCTTTTTCTATCAAAACGCCATATATATCTACAAAAACGAAGAGTAAAAATAATTAAATAAGACTTCAATCTCAAAACAATGCCATTGTTTTGTCGAAACAACCGCATTGTTTTTGGCAAACAATGGCATTGTTTTAGTAAAACAACCGCATTGTTTTGAGTAAACAACCACATTGTTTTGAGATATAAAAGAAGTTTAGTCAGTTTAAAGCCTTATAAAATAAGTTTAGAAGCTGATTTATTGATTTTTATAACCTGATTAAATGACATTTATAAAGATTAAAATTCTTAATCAACAAAGCTATAAGATAATATTCAGTATTTTTTATTTAGTCAAACAAGAATAATCCAAAATAAATTCACTTAACTCTATTATTTTTGCTGAATTGCTTTCCATTCAAAATAAAACTATTAACTTTGGTTCTGGAAATTGAATAATATAAAGAACAAGCTTAATTCAACTTTTAATTAGAAAAATTTTAGGATGGAGAAATTACTTGATAAAAGGAGTTTACTGTTAGTCTTAATCATATTAGTATTTGCTGGTTGCAGTTACGATAAATATTCATATCAATATAGTCCAATTTACCGGGATAAACGGATGTATGGATGTGGTATTTCATACAGAGAAAATAAACACATTAACAATCAGAAAAGCAATTATAAGAAAACACAGGTATATCTTGATGAAAAAAGGATTTCAGATAAAGATACTTTGTTAAATGTAAAATATATTTCAAAAAAAGATAGTGTTTCCATATTTGTCTCTTACGATACAATATCAATAAGTGCAAAAGTTGAAAAATGTTTCTGTTTGACAAGTGATTCTATTATGATAAACAAAAACACTTCAAAAAATATTGGAAATAAAGTTCAATAAAAACAAATGCATTACACTCATTATGGTTATATGAGTTTTAATATAAATCATCAAGATAGTCTAACCAAACCTTATCATGAAATACTATTTATGGAAAGAAATTTTCTCGGATATGGAATAAGCCCCCGAATAATAAAAGAAACAAAATATTTTAATGATTTTTTGTAGAAAATAAATAAGATAACCATTAATAACCAACCGACATCTTACAAAAAGCGTAAAGAAAATTGAAGTTTTGAATGTTAAGAAAGTTTATTCTGTTTGAGCGAAGCGAGTTTATAAACTTTTAGTGAAAGGCTTCAATTTTTAGCTTTTTGTGAGCAGTCTTGATTTTTTGTTACTTTTGTATCAAGACAAAAGTAAGTAAAGAATAATTTCAAAAAAACTCAAGGATAAATAAAAAAAAACTAAGGTTATTTTTCTTTAGTTTTGGATTCTTTCTTTTGAAAGACAAATTTCTTATTTAGATAGAAAACTAAAAGAGAGTTAGGGAGGACTACTATTGCTTGACCAATTGCATCGGAAAGTTTATCTTGATTGATTGGAAGGGAATGAATAAATTGAAGGCTATCTGATGAAAGGATACATTCGTATAATCCTGAATGTCCCAAAAGATAAAGCTCCAAAACATTAACTAAATAAACTAATCCATAAACTATAAAGAAATGGAAAAGAAGCTTATTGCTTTTGTTTTCAAATACAATATAACCAGTAGTCTTATAATTAAAAAGTACTCCAATAATTTGGGAGAATAGCAATGATAGGGAGTAATGCAACCCAATCCAAATAAAGAAAAGGAATAAAAAATAACCAACAGCAGTATTGAGTGCACCTACAAAAAGAAATCTAATAAGTTTATTCTCTATTTTCCAGATTAGTGTTATTGGGTAAAGCAAAATTTTCTGTAGCATATTTTTAATTTAAAAGGCAAAAGTAATATTTTTATACTTATCTTTGTAAATTATTTTTGAAATATTTTAACTTCGAATTGACTATATATTTATGGAAAGACCACTTATATTTATTACAAATGATGATAGTTATTGGGCTAAGGGGATTCAACTTTTGATTAAGCTTATGAGTAATATAGGTGATGTTGTGGTTGTTGCACCACTAACTCAACAAAGCGGGAAAAGCCACGCAATTACAACAATTAGGCCATTGCGATTAAAGAAAATGGAAGAAAGAGAAGGCTATATTGGTTATGCTTGCAATGGAACTCCTGTTGATTGTGTGAAGATGGCATTCAGTATTGTTTTTAAAGATAGAAAGCCAGACTTAGTTGTGGCAGGAATCAATCATGGCTCTAATGCTTCAATCAATACAATTTATAGTGGAACAATGGCTGCTGTTTTTGAAGGATGTGCTGAAGGTATTCCAAGTATTGGATTTTCTGTAGACAATCATGATGTTGAGGCTGACTTTTCTCATTGCAGTTCTTTTATAGATAAAATTTCTAAAGATGTTTTGGAAAAAGGCTTGGATGAACATATATGTTTGAATGTAAACTTTCCTCAAGATGAAATTAAAGGAGTTAAGGTTTGTCATCAAGCAAAAGCTTATTGGAATGAGAGATTTTTGGAAAGAAAAGATCCAATGGGATTTTCTTATTACTGGTTGACTGGAATATATAATTGCAGAGATGAAAACAATAGAGCAGACCATATAGCTATGAAAGATGGCTATTGTGCCATTACTCCAATGCATGTTGACTTAACTGCATATAAAGTTATTGAAGATTATAAAATCCGTTTTGAATAATGATTGACAAACTTAAAAAGGATAATTTTTTATTTGGGTTTACTGTTGGGTTAGCTTCAACAGTTGTTTCAGCAATTGTTTTATTGACAGGTTTATTCCTGTTTTCAATGACTTTCAATGATAATCCAAAGTTGTTCTTGTTTTCTTTTGTAGCACCGATTTTTTTAATGCGTTGGTATTTCAAAACAGAAAACATTAAATCAGCAAGAGGAGTTTTGATTGTTATTATTTTGGGATTGCTTTCTCTGTTTGCTTATTTGTATAGCATAGGTTTAGTAACCACCACAAAACTATAAGGAAGATATGAAATATTATATTATTGCTGGAGAAGTTTCAGGCGATTTGCATGCCTCTTACTTAATGAAAGAGATTAAGTTTTGGGATGAAACAGCAGAGTTTAGAGCTTGGGGAGGAGATAGAATGCAAAATGAAGGTGCAACTTTAGTAAAACATATAAAGGATATGAACTTTATGGGTTTTGTTGAAGTGTTGGCAAACCTGAAAGCCATTCTTAATAATTTAAGAGAATGTAAAAAAGATATTCTTGCTTATAATCCTGATTGTGTAATTTTTGTTGATTATCCTGGATTCAATCTTCGTATTGCTTCTTTTTGCCATTTGAAAGGATTTAAAACCTTCTATTATATTTCTCCTAAGGTTTGGGCATGGAAAAAGGGAAGAATTGCTGTTATGAAGAAAGTTCTGACAAAGCTTTTTGTTATTTTCCCTTTTGAAAAAGAGTTTTTCCAAAAATATAATTTTGATGTAGAATATTATGGTAATCCTCTACTGGATGAAATTCAAGATTATAGAAAAACACAAGATAAGGAAATCTTCTTAAAGGAAAATTCATTAGGAGATAAACCTATTGTGGCACTTTTACCTGGAAGCAGAGTTCAGGAGATAAAGAATATACTTTCTATTCAGATGAGTTTGGTTGAAAAATTTCCTGATTTTGATTTTGTAATTGCAGGTCTTGACACATACAATGAGGCTTTCTATAGAAAATATATGCAGGATACTGATGCAAAGATAGTCTTCAATAAAATCTATTCTCTTTTAAATGTTTCCTATTGTGCAGTTGTATGTTCAGGAACAGCAACCTTGGAGACAGCTTTATTTAATGTTCCTGAAGTTGTTTGCTATAAAGGAAACCCAATTTCTTTTGCAATAGGTAAGATGTTGGTTAATCTACAATTTATATCGCTTGTAAATATAATTTTAAATAGAAAGGTTGTTGTTGAACTTTTGCAAAAAGATTGGAATAAGCAAAGCTTGGAAAAGGAATTTAGAAAGATAGCTTACGATAAAAAATACAGAACAGAAATGGAAATGAATTATTCAAATCTACAAACAATATTGGGTTCAGCAGGTGCAAGTAAGAAGATAGCTAAAAGGATTTACGAAATTATTAGTAAGTAGGAGAGAAAAAAAGAAATGAAATTACGACTTAAAATACAAATACTATTTATCTTTATGTTAATGTTTTCCTTTGGACTAAAGGCTCAAAGGATAAATGTCAGAATTTTTGCAGATACTAAATTAAATGAAATATCTTTTATCCCTTCATTTGGCAAATATTCAATTCAAATAGAAGGTGCAAAACAATTACTCCACAAAACAGATGTTGTTAAAATTAAAACTCAATCAGATAAACTTTCCCTTTCCATTAATGATTCCTTAATTGGTAATTTCAAAGAACTGAAATTCTCTTCAGAAGGCTTAATGAGTTTTTTCCTTCTTCGAGGAAAAGATACAACCCTTGTTAAGGATAGAAGATATGATGATGATTTATTTGTGAGTGTTAAGAATAATGGTTTGTTTTTAATTAACAATCTTGAAACTGAAAGTTATATTGCAGGAGTTGTTCAAGCCGAAACATGGGGAGCAACAACTAATGTTGACTTTTTTAAACTCCAAGCTATTTGTGTTAGAAACTATCTTATTAAAAACATAAACAAACATAAAGCTGACGGATTTCATTTATGTGATGGTGTACATTGTCAAGCATATAAGGGTAGAGCCAATCAAGTTGAGGTTATTCAAGGAGCATACAACAGCAAGGGAGAGGTTATTGTTGATTCATCAGGAAACATAATAGAAACAGTGTTCCATTCCAATTCTGGAGGACAAACAGTTAGTTCGGAAGATGTTTGGGGGAAACCTTTCAGTCATTTGGTTGGTAAGATAGATACTTTCTCTATTGGAACTAAGGCTTATCAATGGGAAAAGTATATTAAAATTAGAGATTGGAAACGCTATTTTAAAGAAAAGGGCGTTAATATCAAAAATGATTCCATTGAAAAAGAATTGCTTAATTTCTCTCAAAAGGATGGAAGAAAGAAAGAAATGCTTGGTGTTTCTTTGGTGCAGATTAGAAAAGACTTTGGTCTACGTTCCACTTTCTTTGATTGTCAAGAATGGGGTTCTGAAGTAAAACTAAAGGGTAGAGGTTATGGACACGGTGTTGGGCTTAGCCAGGAGGGAGCAATAAATATGTGTAATCAAGGTTATGAGTATTGGCAAGTGATTGAACATTATTTCACTGGAGCAATAATTAAACGTTTGGACGAAGAAACAATAATAAATACTAATAAATAAAAAACTAAAACAAATAAATATGAAAAGAATAGTTCTTATAGCATTGATGATGACACTCTTTATTGGAACATCAAATGCACAAAATCAAATAAATTGGTTAAAGATTACTGATGTAGAAAATCAAATAAAAGCAGATGGAAAAGATGCAAAACGTGTTTTCATTGACTGTTATACTGATTGGTGTGGATGGTGTAAGAGAATGGATAAAGATACTTTCTCCGACACAACAATTGCCAAACTAATGAATCATTTCTTCTATAGTGTAAAATATGATGCTGAATCAAAAGAAGAAGTAACCTTTGGAGGCAAAACCTATGTTAATCCAACTCCAAACGGAAAAAGAGGTGCAACACACGATTTGGCAAGAATGCTTTTAGGAAATAGATTATCTTATCCTTCATATTCAATTCTAAATTCCGATTTAACCATTGCAACTGTTATTCCTGGATACTATCCAGCAAAGGATTTTGAACCAATGGTTGTATTCTTGGGAGGAAAATATGAATCAAAATATAGCTTTGATGAGTTCCGTAAGATTTATGAAACTCAAATCAAACCCGATTTAATGAAAGAAATAGACAAAAAGGCTAAAACGAAAAAATAGAAATAATTAATCACTAACCATTAATCATTAATCACTACTTAATGCTTAAAAACGAAATAATTAAACAGCTTCTAAAAGAAAATATAATTTTAGCTACAGGTTGTACAGAGCCAGTAGCTGTTGCTTTATGCGTTGCAAAAGCCAAAGAAACTCTTGGCAAGGAACCTCAAAAGATAGAACTTCACTTAAGTCCAAACATAATTAAAAATGCAATGGGAGTAGGTATTCCTGGAACCAATATGAAAGGACTTCCAATAGCTGTTGCAATTGGTGTTGTGGGTGGAGATTCATCTAAGGGATTAGATGTTTTGAATGATGCAAAAGCTTATCTTGACAAAGCAAAACAATGGCTAAAAGAAAACAATTTAGAAGTTGTTCATGCAAAGGATGTAGATAAACTATACATTGAATGCAGAGCTTATTTCAATGAAGAGTTTTCAAAAGTCATTATTTGCAAAACTCATCAAAACTTTACCCATGTTCAAAAGAACGAAGAAGTAATATTTCATAAGGAAGAAAAAACTCAAGAACAAACAAACACCAATGAAAATGTAATTATAACATCTAAAGATGTTTTTGATTATGCAACTAAAACCAATTTGGAGGAATTGGAATGGGTGATGGATGTTGCAGAAGTTATTAAAGCAACTTCTGAAGAAGGTTTGAAAGGGGATTATGGACTAAAAACAGGTAAGCTAATACTTTCTAATTGCGATTTAACAATAAGAGAAAGAGTTATTGCAAAAACTTGTGCAGCATCAGATGCAAGAATGGATGGGGCAACTTTGGCTGTTTATTCCAATTCTGGCTCAGGAAACCAGGGAATAACTTGCACAATGCCAGTTTATGAATATGGAGTACAGACAAACAAGTCTAATGAAGAAATAATTAGAGCTTTGGTACTTTCACATCTTATGTCAATCTATATTAAACAATATATAGGAAGACTTTCAGCACTTTGTGGAATTGTTAATGCTTCAATTGGAGTGTCTTCAGCCTTGGTTTATCTTCAAGGAGGAACTTATGAACAGGTTTGTTACTCCATTAAGAATATGATAAACACATTAACTGGAATGATTTGCGATGGAGCAAAACCATCCTGCGCTTTAAAAATTGCAGCTGGGCTAAATGCTGCTTTTGACTCTTCAACTCTTGCAATAAGCAATATTGTTGTAGACGAAACTGATGGAATAAGCGAAAAAGATATTGAACGCTCCATAAAGAATCTTGGTAAAATTGGTCGTTATGGAATGGATGAAATCGACCAGATGATACTTGAGATAATGACACACAAAGAGAACTAAATATTAGTTAGTAACTAAATAAATAATAAAGGCAATTCAAATTTTGGATTGCCTATATTTTTTTCCCTAACTCCTTATTTCTATTTGCTAACTCCTTAATATTCTTTGCTAAAACCTTATAAAAATTGAATAAGATAAGGTTTAAATTTGCTATGGTCGTACCATAACATCACTATGGTACGACCATAATATGATTATGGTACGACCATAATTTAATAAGGTACGACCTTACTGAAGTATCCTGCCACCTTACACATAGTATCCTGCCACCTTACTATATGTATCGTGCCACCTTACAAAATTTATTCCTTGTTTTAATAAATTTATTCTTGATTTAAGTAAGCTATTTCCTTATAAAAATAAGGCATAATCACTCAAAAAGAAAAACTTTCTTGATAAATTATTAGATACATAGGAAATAAATTATTATATTTGCAAAAATTATAAGTTCTATTCCAATGATAGCTTATATTTATTATATCTTATTCCCTTTCTTTGTTATTATACCTATAATAGCCTTAACTTTTTCTGCTTTTATCATTATATTAAAACAATCAAATCAAGAGCCAATATTTCTCAGTATTGAAAATAATTTAATCCATCAAAAGGAGGTGTAAAATGAAGAAGTTACTATTTATTTTATTAGTGTTTCTAATCCCTGTTATTTATTCTTGCAAAGATGATAATGATGATTCGGAAGATACAACCCATCAAAATACTACTGATTATCCTTCCAATGAATTATGGGGAACTTATATATTGAATGAAAATTCTGGTTATGACGATTTTATTTATTACCCTGGTTTATATTCTCATTATACTTTTAGAAGTTTTAAAGATAAATCTTTTCTTATTTGGGGATATATTGGTCCAAGTGTAAGGAGTTATGCAGAAATGCACAAAAGAGGAGATTACTACTATGAATTAAGTACTCATGGTGTTCCTTTAAGACCAAATAAAAGAATAAAAGGTAAGTATAGATATAATTATATTTCACCTGATTCAAGTTATGATTTTATTGGAATTTACTCCTCAGATACAAATTTCAATGACACAATAGGAACATTTTACTTTAAACAAATTAGTCGAGATACTTTGAATTTGAAATAAATAATTGCAATGAAAACACATTTTTATAAATTAGTATTAGGGTTTTTAATAACTCTATTTGCATTAAATCTTAATGCACAAGATTATGAATATATCCCAATGGTTAAACCTGGTGTTCAGATTTGGACAACTACTACTGCAACTGAAGGATATAGACATTATAATAGGTTTGCTCTAACGGAAGAGGATACTTTAATTGAGGGGTTATCATATAAGAAACTCTATTGGTTTACTGACTCTGTTTTTAATCCTTTATCTTCTGAATGTATTGGAGGATTAAGAGAAAATGAACAAAAACAAGTCTTTTACAAAGGTAGTTCAGGTTATGATAATGAAGATTGGCGTAATGGAATGCTATTTGATTTTTCTCTTTCAGTTGGAGATACTTTCTATTTTCAAAGTGCTGGAATAATGGAATTTATTGTTGGATATATTGATACTGTAGAGATTGAAGGAATTCCAAGAAAACAATTTTATTTAACCAGTATTTGGAATCCAACTAATTTAGTTTGTAAAATTATTGAAGGTATAGGTGATGAATTTGGATTACTATTTGATATTGTTACAAGATTAGCGATTAAATCAACTGCTACTGGAGAGCTTTTGTGCTACGAGCATAATGGAGATTTGCAATATATGTCAGAATATATAACTAATTGCAGTAATCCATTTGCAAGACTTACGGATATAATAGAAGAAGATAATTCAATAATTCTTTACCCAAATCCAACGAACAAAGAAGTAAATATAAGTTCGGAAAGTATTATTAATTCAATTGAAGTATTTAATTCCCTTGGACAAAAGGTTTATCAAGTTAAAGTAAAGCAAAAGGAAAAAACTCTTGATATTTCATCTTTCTCAAAGGGAGTTTATATTATTGGAGTAAATACTGATAGGGGATATATTCGAAAGAAATTGATTAAGAATTAAAAATGATAATAGTTATGAAAACACATTTTTATAAATTAGTTTTAGAGTTATTCCTTTATTTGTTTGCATTTAACCTTAATGCACAAGATTATGAGTATATTCCATTGGTTAAACCTCGTATTCAGATTTGGACTTGTGATTATATTGACTGTTGGGAACATTATCTTTTTAGACGTTTTGCACTTACTGATGAAGATACTTTAATTGAAGGAGATAATTATAAAAAACTTTATTTCTTTACAGATTCTATTTTTAATCCTTTAACAGCAGAGTGTGTTGGTGGATTGAGAGAAAATGAACAAAAACAAGTTTATTATAAAGGTGGAGATATATTGGGAGGAATGATAATGTCAGGTTTAATCTATGATTTCTCTCTAAGCGTTGGAGATACATTCCCTAATAATAATCCTTATTTCCCATTTATTTTAGAAGTTAAAAATATAGATACAATATATTATGCTGGAGCTCAAAGAAGAAGATTTGAAATAGGAGAAAAGGCAGATACATCTTCATCTCCTTATATTGTAGCTCAATTGATTGAAGGAATTGGGAATACTCAAGGTTTAATGTATGATATGAGTTTGAATTTTCTTTTATGTCAGCCTCAAGGTAGGAATCGTTGCTATGAGCATAATGGAGAATTACTCTATCAGGACAATCCTTCACAAGATTGCATAACTCCACTCTATGGGCTTTCTGATATAATAGAAGAAGATAATTCAATAACTCTTTACCCTAACCCAACGAGCAAAGAAGTAAATATAAGTTCGGAGAATATTATTAATTCTATTGAAGTATTTAATTCCCTTGGTCAAAAGGTTTATCAAACTAATGTAAAGCAAAAGGAAAAAACTCTTGATATTAATTCTTTTTCAAAGGGAGTTTATATATTAGGAGTAAATACTAATAAGGGATATATTCGGAAGAAATTGATTAAGAATTAAAATCAAATCTCTTATAAATATTCCAATTTTGAATATTACTTTCTTTAGGATATAAATTTTAGAATAATGGGAAGAAATAAATAATTGTATTTACTACCAGTTCTTATTATATTCCGATTGAGTTGTTGTTTGAGTTGAGGTTGAGTAGTCGGTGTTGATTTCTTCCAAGTATTTACTACAATCCATTTCAATGCTTATAGTTTCTGGAGAGGTAAAGTCACCTTGATAGAATTTCAAAGAGTTATCTCTTTCGCATCGTTTCATAAACAAACCATAAACAGGTAAAGCCATTGCTGCTCCTTGACCTAAGGCTGTAGAACGGAAATGTATTGAACGCAATTCACCTCCAACCCAAACAGCTGTTGCTAATTTTGGATTAATACCAATAAACCAACCATCGGAATTATTATCTGTTGTTCCAGTTTTCCCAGCAATTGTACTTCTTAAATTGTAAATATATCTCAATCTTCTACCTGTTCCACTTTCAACAACTCCTTTCATAAGGTCTAATACCAAGTAGGAGGTTTGTTGGTCAAGTGCAACATTTGATTTTGATTTTACTGCATCCAAAACAACTCCTTTATTATCGGTTATCTTTGTAATAAAGATTGGTTCAATATGAGTTCCTTTATTAGCTAATGTAGCCATTGCTTGAGCCATTTCAATTACTGACAAATCGCATGTTCCCAAACTTATTGAAGGTACAGCAGGAATGGCTGATTTAATACCCATCTTTCTTACTAAAGAAATAACTGAGCTGGGCGTTGTGTAGTTTTTAATTAAATTAGCTGAAATATAGTTGACTGAATTTGCTAAAGCCCATTTTAGGGTTATCATTTCTCCTTCTCTTGTGTCGTTGGAGTTTCTTGGAGTCCAATTATCATAATCTTCAAAAGTTACTGGAAGATTTGGAAGAGCAAAACATGGAGATAGTTCATTGTCTCTCATTGCTGCAGCATAAACAAATGGTTTAAATGTTGACCCAACTTGTCTTTGTCCTTGAACAGCGTTATCAAATTTGAAATATTTATAGTCAATTCCTCCAACATATACCTTAACGTATCCTGTTTGAGGCTCAATGGAAACCATACCTGTATTAAGAAAATACTTATAGTATTTTAGTGAATCCCAAGGACTCATTACAGTATCTTTTGCCCCATCCCAAGAAAAAACTCTCATTTCTATCTTTTCATTAAAAACTTGTCTGATTTCTTTATCAGAATATCCTTCAAGTTTCATTGTTTGATAGCGTTCTGAATTACGCATAGATTGAATATATGCTTTTTCTATTTCATCTTTTGAAATTCCTGTAAATGGAGCTGAGGCATATCCTTTTGTGTGAGCAAAAAATTGTTTCTGAAGAGTTTTGAAATGTTCTTTTACTGCTTCTTCTGCATAGCGTTGCATTCTTGAATCAATGGTCGTATATATTCTTAAACCATCTCTATGAACATCATAAGGTTCTCCATTTTGTTTTTTATGAGTTTTACTCCATTCTTTTATATAGTTTCTTACATATTCTCTGAAATATGTTGCAATTCCTTCATCATGAGATTGTGGGTTATAATGGCTAATGTCCAAAGGAGTTTGCTTAAGCTTTTCTGCTTTATCCTCTTCTAAAAAACCATATTTTGCCATTTGAGACAATACGGTATTTCTTCTTTCCTTTGAACGCTCATTTCTTCTAACGGGATTATATGCAGTAGGGGCTCTTAAAAGTCCAATTAATGTTGCAGCTTCCTCTGTTTTCAGTTCGGAAGGAAGTTTGTCGAAGAATGTTCTTGCTGCTGTTTTAATTCCAAAAGCATTGCTTCCAAAGTCAACAGTATTCAAATACATTGTAAGAATTTCTTCCTTAGTATAGTTTCTTTCAAGTTTGATGGCAACAACCCATTCTTTTAATTTAGAGTAAATAACTCCTATCTTTGTTTTTTGATCTCTTGGGAAAAGGTTTTTAGCCAATTGTTGGGTAATTGTACTACCACCACCTGAGCCTCTATCTCCACCCAAAACAGTTTTACCCAAAACTCTAAATAAGCTTCTGAAGTCAATGCCTGAATGTTTATAAAATCTAACATCCTCTGTGGCAATTAATGCATCTATTACGTTTTTTGGTAATTCAGAATACTGAACATTAGAACGATTTTGAATTCCAATATATCCTAATATTTCTCCATCGGCAGAATATACTTCTGATGCTAAGTTTGAATTAGGGTTTTCCAATTGTTCAAAGGAAGGCATAAATCCTAACCATCCTAAAGACAAAAAGAAGAAAAACAGGAAAAGAAAAACCATGAAAGCTCCAAAAATCTTCCACATTCTCCTTACATAGATAGAAAAATTATTGCTGTCTTTTTTCCTTTTATCTGTTTTATTTTGAGCCATTATTTTTTATTTCTATTTTGATTATGATATTCAATATGCAAACCAACATCAGATATTCCAACTAAGTTAGAGTCTCTTGTTGCTTGTTGCACTTCAAATCTATAAACTCCTTTCATTGGGAAAATAACTTTCTGAGTAAACCAGAATCTATTATCTTTTATTCTCCCACTTCCTTTTCCAGTCCAAGTGCCATCCAAATAAGCCACATAGCATTCAACAGTATCGCATTTGGTTATAGAACCATCAGGATAAATTGTTTTGATGAAAAAGAATATATTGGAATTTGGATAGTCGGTTGTGTTTCTAAGGTTTATTGCAAAATCATAAAGCCTCATTGTGTCTTTAATATTAACCTCAAATTCTAATCTCTCATTCATATTCCAACCCTTTTCACTCACTTTTTTGTTTTCATCATACACAACATCTGGGTTGCAACTTGTGAAAAATAGAGTTATTGAAAAAAGAATAAATCCGAATAATACCTTTTTCATATTAATTAAATATTAGGATTTGTTTTTGGTTCAGCTTTAATTTGATAAGCTTCAAGGTTGTCAATTGGTTGACGTTTCTTATTCATGTTGATTAATTTCTTAACATCATCAACTGAAAGCATAATGAAATCAGAACTTCCTTCATAAATATACCACATCACTCTGCGAAAAACATTTGTCTTTATGTAATTTGCTTTTCCTTTTTTAGTGAAAATAGGTACTCCAATTTCAGGAAATGATTTTAATTCATCTAAATAAACATCGTATTCAAAATTCAAACAACATTTAAGTTTTCCACATTGCCCTGCCAATTTTTGAGGATTGGAAAAGATTTGTTGAACTCTTGCAACTTGAGTTGAAACAGAGTTGAAAGTGTTTAACCAGCAACTGCAACAAAGCTCTCTACCACATGTTCCAATTCCACCAAGACGAGAAGCTTCTTGACGAGCACCAATTTGCTTCATTTCAATTCTAACTCTAAACTCATCTGCAAGAAGTTTGATCAGTTGACGGAAATCCACTCTGTCATCAGCTGTATAATAGAAAATAGCCTTAGTATTATCTCCTTGATATTCTACATCATTTATTTTCATATCAAGGTTAAGTTTGTTGATAATATCTCTGGTCTTGAAAAGAGTTTTGTCTTCTCTTTCTATTGATTGAATCCATTTTTCAATATCTGCAGCTTTTGCTCTTCTGTATAGCTTTTTTATTGTGTCAGCTTCAGGATTAACTTTCTTCCTTTTCATTTGAACTCTGCAAAGTTCACCAATTAGAGTAACTATTCCAATATCATGTCCAGGGTAACCTTCAACAGCAACAACATCTCCTTCTGTAATTTCTAATCCTTCAGGCAAACGGAAGAAATCCTTTTTTGAGTTTTTGAATCTTACTTCAACACAATCAAAGTTATTTTCAACAAATGGAGGTTTAATATTACTCATCCAATCGTGAATGGAAAGTTTTGAGTTCCTATCCAGTTCAAGTTTATTGACTGGAATATAAGATTGAGGCACATTAATACAGCCTCGAGTAAGCATAATGGAAGGAGTGAATTTGTTTTTCCCTACATCTGGATCTTCATCATAATAAGGATGTGCAAACTGTTCTCCAAAAACAATTTCTTTTTCTTCATCAGCTTTAAGATGTTCAGTTTGCTTGCAACCAGCACTTTCTTTTGAACTGTCAATATATTCTCTTATCTCCTCTTCACTGATAATGTCTATTTGTTCATTATCATTAGTGTTTTCTGCCTCATTATTTTCTATTTCTTCTATATTCATTTTTAATTATTCATTAATAAAAAGCCTAATTGAATTGATAAGTCCAAAAATACTATCTTGGCATTACCATTTCTTTCTATATGTAAAATTGATTTATCTATTTCTTTGTATATTTTTTCTATGTTGTTTTCAGTAATATAGTTTGGGAAGTTATTTCTAAAAGTTGGGTCTGTATTTTCTAATAAATTATTATTTTTTAATCCTGTTTTCAATAAGAAACTGTTTTGAAACACTTCAATTGAAAAGCTTAAAAGTTGCTTTTGTTCTTCTCTTCCTAATTTAACAATATCTGCTTCAATAATTTTTATTATATCTGCAATATTTGAACGATAATAAAAACAACTCCTAATCCATTGAATGAATAATAGCATGTACTTATTATCGGAGGTGTTTTTTTGATTTATATTTGGTAATTTAATTAATTGAGTTCTTGAAATAATAGTTGGTAGAATATTTTCTCTGTCGTCAGTTATAAGCAAAAACAATGTGTTTTCGTAGGGCTCTTCTAAGGTTTTAAGAAGTTTTGGAGCTGCTTCATAGTGCAATTTATCAACACACCAAATAATTACAATCTTATATTCTGCTTCATATGATTTAATGCTTAAAGATTTAATTATATTATTAGCATCTCTAACATTAATTAATCCTTGTTTATTACCTACATCCAGAAAATCATACCAGTCATTTAATTTAATAACTCCTTGATTATTTAAAACAAATTCTCTAAACTCATTAAGAAGAAGTTCTGATGAATTTTTAGAATCAATTTTTTTAGTCGTTGTATTAGGAAAAATTAAATGCAGGTCGGGATGAGATAATTTTGAAATCTTTTTGCAAGAAAGGCATTCTCCACAAGAGTCAGCAATAATTAAACTATTATCTTCGGGAGAGAATCTTTGCTTATTGGTGCAATTCAGATATTGAGCATAAGCCAATGCTAAAGCAAAAGCTTTTGAAGTCTCTTCTCCAAAAAGCAATTGAGCATGACTAACTCTTTTGTTGTCTGCTATTCGTATTAGAGAATTTATTAAATCGTGTTGCTCAATAATTTGAGAGAATTGCATAAATATATATCTATCCTTTTAGGAAGACAAATGTACAACAATTCTCTCAAATAAGCATCAAATTAAATGAAAATAGAATTTTTCTAATATTCAAAATCAACTTCACCTACATTATTGAAGTCTTGTTTTGGGTCAATATCTGCTTCTTCGCGATTTGTACTTCTTTGTAATGAAACAATCATAGCTCCAAGCATCTTTGTCATTTCAACAAGAGTTTCTTTTGATTGTTCGTACTGTTGTTCTGTAAATGCACCAGCTTTGAATGCCATTGATGATAAAACAACGCATTCTCTAACAGCAGTTTTTGCATCTTTTAAGAAGTTAACAAATTGAAGTTTGTGTCTTGAAGAGCCTTCTGCAATATTAACAGAAATTTTAATAGCAGCATTCGCTAAAGGTTCAAGAATAAGTTTCTGTTCATAAGGATTATCACCTTTTACTTGTTCAATAATCCAGTTAAAATAATCTAAAGATTTGTGATAAACTCTTAAATCTTCAAAACGAAAGAAACTTACAGGTCTGTTTTGATTTTCCATAAATTCAGTTGTTTTTTAATAAGTAAATTGGTTTGCTTTTTAGTATATTTTTTTAATATAGTTTTAGTGTTTTCCGATTATTCAATACCAGAATAATATTTCATAAATTGAACTCTATGGAATGCAGAAGCATTCTTATTTTCTTTAGTTGCAAGCTTTCCTTTAAACTGACTTATGGAACTATAACCCTTTTCATTCATCCATTCTTCTAACCTATTGTTTGCATTAATTATAAAATTAACTCCTTCATCATATAAAACAGATACAATTTGAACAGTGTCAGCTCCTGCAAGCAAAAGTTTAATTACGTCTTCAGGTTTATGTACTCCATTTCCTGCAGTTAAGTCGCATCTAATTGCTTCAGACAAGATAGCTGTCCATCTTATAGTATTGTATAATTCGTGGTGACTACTTTTTATATCAACAGGTATCGTTTCAAAAGTATCTATATTAATATCAGATTGGTAGAAACGATTAAAAATATTCAAATTTGTAATTCCCATCCAAGAAATTTTTTGAGCAAAACGAGTAAGAGAAGAAAAATAAGAACTAATCTTTAAAGATATTGGAAGAGAAGTAGCTCTTTTAATAATATGAATAATATCTTCATAAAGTCTTTCAATGTCTTCATGAGATATGTTAATGTCAGAAGGAAGAATAAACATATTTAATTCAATACCATCAGCACCTGCTTCTTCAACAGTTTTAACAAAAGGTAACCATTCAGAAGCGGTAATACAATTAATACTTGCAATAATAGGAATTGTTAAATTAGCTTTTGCTTCCTTAATTAGTTGTATGTATTTTTCAATAGCTTGACCTTTGGTATGTTCTTGAATATAATTATATGCTTCAGGATAACCGCTAAAGTTTGCACTGTAAACTTTAACGTTAACATTCATCTCTTGAGTAATTTGTTCCTCAAATAGCGATTTTAGTATTACAGCACCTGCGCCAGCAGCTTCCATTTTCTTTAAATTTTCAATATTTGCTGTCAATCCGCAACTTCCTATAACTATTGGACTTTTTATTTCAAAGCCCATAAACTTAGTACTTATACTCATAGTATCAATTTGTATTTAGAGCACAAAACTACAAACAAATATTCTATTTTGCAAATAAAAAAAGAAATATTATTTATTATGAAAGTAAAAAAAGCATGATAATTCTTTTTAAGTTTAAAGAAAAATGTATCTTTGCAATCTAAAAATAAAAAAGTAGAAAATAATACATACCTTTTAATATTTATGAGCACAGAACAAAAACCTAAGAATCTTGCTGTAGTTGAAGTAATTTCAAAGTCAGAACAATTTATTGAAAAAAACCAAAAAATAATATTGATTGTAATTGCAGCGATATTAATTTTAGTTGGTGGTTATTTTGGTTATAAGAAACTTTATGCTGAACCTCGTCAAGAAACTGCAGCATCAGAAATGTTTGCAGCAGAACAATACTTTAAGAATGAAGATATGGATAAAGCACTTAATGGAGACGGAAAACATTTAGGCTTTTTAGCAATTATTGATAAATATGGTAGCACAAAGAGTGGTAAATTGGCAAATTTCTATGCAGGAAGTGCATACCTAACAAAAGGAGAATATAATAAAGCAATTGATTATCTTGAAGATTTTAAAGTAAAGGATGTTTTCCTTTCTTCTCAAGCAAAAGCTATGATTGGAGATTGCTACATGGAATTAAATAAAACTAACGATGCAATAAAATATTACGAAAAAGCAATTGTTGATGCAAATGATATGACAACTCCTTTTGTTCTTTTGAAATTAGGTTTGGCATATGAAATCAGTAAAGATAACAAAAAAGCATTAGAAAGTTATAAGAGAATTAAAACAGAATTTCCTGCATCAACTGAAGGAAGAGAAATTGACAAATATATAACAAGATTAGAAAATTTATAAGATAATTTTTTAGTATCTTTTAAAAAAGAGTCACTTGAAAAAGTTGACTCTTTTTTTTAACCTTTAAAAATTAAAAATTATGGAAAAGTGGAAATTTCAAAGGATTATTGTAATCATATCTTCACTTATTTTGATATGTAAGTTTGCTGCTTACTTTATTACCAATTCAGCAGGAGTTTATTCTGATGCAATGGAAAGCATTGTTAATGTTGTTGCAGGAATAATCAGTCTAATGTCACTACGTTGGGCATCAAAACCAGCTGACGATAAACATCCTTTTGGACATGGTAAAATGGAACTTATTTCAGCCTCCATTGAAGGAATACTTATTATGCTTGCAGGAGGATTAATCATTTATGAAGCAATTTCAAGAATTTACTTTCCACCAAAAGAACTTCCTCAGCTTGAAATAGGTATTGTTATCGTTGCAATAGCAGGAATTTTAAACTATTTGCTTGGCTATTGGAGTATTAGAAAAGGAAAGAAAAACTCTTCAATGGCTCTTATTGCATCAGGAAAGCATCTTCAATCCGATACTTATTCCTCAATAGGTTTGATTTTAGGTTTAGTTTTAATTTCAATAACAGGACTTATAATATTGGATAGTCTTTTAGCTTTGGTTTATGGATCAATAATTATTGTTGCTGGTGTTAAGATACTTCGCAAGACTGTTGCAAATCTTTTGGATGAAAACGATATGGAAGAACTTAAAGCAATTACAGAAGTGATTAATAAACACAAAGCAGAGGATTGGATAGATATTCATAATCTTAGAGTTGTTAGCTATGGAAATTCCTTACATATTGATTGCGATTTAACACTTCCATGCTTCTATACAATAAATCAAGGTCATCAAGCAACAGAAAAACTAAAACAGGCCCTTCAAATACAATCAGACGACCTGTATTTTACAGTTCATTCAGATTCATGTGATGAGAAATACTGTTTTCAATGTACAATGACAAATTGTCCAATTAGAAAAGAACCTTGTGCAACTCCTTTTGTATTTAGCGTTGAGAATTTAATAAAACAAGAAGATGACTAAAAGGATTAAATCCCTATTGTTTCTCTTTATTATTCCATTTATATTTCTTTCATGCAGATCCAATTCTAATAAAATTGAAGTAACATTAGAGAAATATAAAGCTTCAGAAGAATATAAAGATAATGTAAATTTAGTTTTCCCAATTATTTCTTGTGAGAACTCAAAGGTTAAAGAAAAGATAAATACATATATCCAGTTAAGTGAGTTAGATATAATTAAGGGTTTAGAAAAGAATAGTATTTTTGAAAAGAGATTTGATGAAGCAAAGTTTACTTTTCCTGGTATTCCAGAAGGACTTTTGGATCTAAATTATCAACTTCTTTACAACGCTCAAAATAATTTTTCATTTTCACTATATCATATCTATCAATGGGCTACATTGAGTTATTGGATAGAATATTATAACTTTAATCCTCAAAATGGAGATAGGTATTACCTTAAAGACTTTTTTGATTCTACAAACTTTCATAAAATGAAAGAATTACTTTATCCTCATTTTAAAGAACTTTTTTATAATGATAATAATCAATGTGAAGATATTGATACAGGGTTTTATTTAGATATTTTGCTAAATGAAGAATATCTTTATCAGGATTTCTATTTTACTAAAGATAGTCTTTTCTTCGACGTATTTAATATTCTTTGTAAAAACTGTAAACCTTGTTTTAAAGAAACAAGATTTGGCGTTCCAATATTAAAAATAAAACATCTATTAAATGAATATGGCATAGCTGCCATGATTAGTGGTGAAAATCTTTATAAATATTCTTATATAGGAGGTGTTCAATTCTACAAAGGGAAAGTAGATGAAAAGTATGATTTCTATCTGCTTTATTCTTTGAATGAGAGAAAAACTTATTTAAATGGAAAATTTATTATTATAAATACAGGAAAAGTGTATAATTTTGAAGGTAGTGTAACAAATAATATATTTGAATTTCCAATTAATGAAATTGACAATAGAAAGGAAGGTTCTGTCAAATTTGAATTTAAAGATAATTGTCTTATTGGTTCGAAATTAGATAGTCTCAATAGAGTTGAATTTTCACTAAAAGCTAAAAGGTTATAGATTTCTATTTAAAAATTAGATTACTCTGCTAATTTATTTGAGAAAATTCTCTCAATAATTTGTCTTTATTTGATATAAATGCATCAAACCCTTATTATAATTGAAAAAGATAAGGATTAAATTTAGTAACATGCCACCATACTATTGGTAAGGTGCCACCTTACTCGAGTATCCTGCCACCATACTTATGGTAAGGTGCCACCATAACGATAGTAAGGTGCCACCTTACAGAATTTATTCCTTATTTAAATTAGTTTTTTCTTGATTTAAGTATACTCTTTCTTTGATTAGTAAATTAGAATCTTTAATCTTTAATATTGATAAAAGCATTAATATTTTGATTTTTAGAATTAATTTATATCTTTGCCGAATAATTCTAATACAAAAGTACTATGAAAAAGTTATTGTCCCTTTCGTTAATTATGTTCTCTTGTTTGAGCTTATCAGCTCAAGATTTAATAGTTAGAAAAAATCCAAAGGCTGAAATTAATTGTAAAATTGTTGAAATTGGAGAGGATTTAGTTTATTATTCTGCTCAATTAGGAGGAGAAGAAAGACGTTTTAGTATAGACAAAAATAATATTGTATATATAAAGTTTGCTAATGGTGAAGTTTTGAAGATGGAAGATTCAATGTTTGGACAAAATCACTATCAGGATAATACTAATAATGCTATAAAGTTTAACTTTTTAGCTCCTTTTATGGGTTTCTCTGAATTTGACTACGAAAGAAGTATTAAGCCTGGACAGAGTTGGACAGCAGGATTGGGTATAATAGGATTGGGTTTCAAGACAATAAGTGTAGATGCAATTGGGCTATCTATATCAGGAGGTTATCGCTTTTATCGTTCACCAGATTATTATTTAAGAAACATGAAATATGCTCACCTGTTAAAAGGAAGCTATGTTATGCCTAAAATAAAGTTCTCATTAATAAATGCTGAATTAGAATATTATCAATATGACTATTACAATAATTATTATGGAAATAATGTTCGTGAAGATAAAAATATTGCAACTTTAAATTTAATGATTACAGGAGGAAAGCAATGGGTGTTTGCCAATCGTTTCCTTATTGATTTAAATGTGGGAATTGGGTATAGCTTTTCAAACATTGATGAAGATTCTTATGATTACTATGAATTAGGCTTAATTTATGGTGCAGGAACTCATTTCACTTACTCTTCAAGTTTGAAAATAGGTTACTTATTCCATGACAAAAAACAACCAAAAACAGTCATTCCTCAATAGCCCAATTATCAAAATAACTTGTGTTTAAGATTATTTTATTTTAGAATATTCTTACATATATAAATATGTAGATATTATTCATAGCCAATAGATTATTGCTATTATGAAGAAGTTACTCTTGTTTATATTTCTTACTATTCTTTCATTAAATGGTTTTTCTCAAGATACTGCTTATGTCAAGAAAATAAAATTAAATTCTATAAAAGTGAATCTTTCTTCTCCTTTATATGGGTTTACTCAATTTACTTATGAAAGACATTTGTTTGAAAAATTAAATCTTGAAGTTGGTGTTGGTATAATTGGTCTTGGAGATTATTATGATGTTTTTCATCAAAAAGGATTAAACTTTAGGGGTGGAGTTAAGTTTATTTTTTGGCACGAAAAAGAGAAACTATTAAAAGGGTTTTATCTTAAGCCTGAATTGTTCTTTTCAGGATATAATAAAGATATTTTAAAATATGGTCAAGTAGCTCATGAAACTACTGATCATGGGGAGCCCTATATTTACTATGTTGATGAATATTATCGTATTCCACATACATTTTACAATTTAGCAGCTGTATTTAATATTGGTTATCAATTTCTTCTTTGGAATATTGTTACTTTAGATTTTAATTTTGGTGTAGGAATAAACTATTGTTTTACTCCAATAGAGCAGGCGATAGATTTCTTCCTTGATAGAGGTTTTATTTATGGTTTATATACTAATGATGAAACTCATTTTGCTCCAGCCCTCTCACGTTCTGTTAAGTTAGGGATAGCGTTTTAGAATAAATTAAAAAGCACCTTTACAATTAATTAAAAGGTGCTTTTGTGTTTTCTTTAAGCCTTATTTCTTATTCAAATGAAATAATAGCTTCTTTAATTATTTCAATTGCTTTTCTTAGTTCTTCTTCGGAAATTACCAATGGTGGAGCAAAACGGATTATATGTCCATGAGTTGGTTTTGCCAAAACTCCCATATCTCTCATCTTTAAGCAAACATCCCATGCTTCTTTTCCGTTTTTAGGACGAATAACAATTGCATTTAATAAGCCTTTTCCTCTTACTAATTCAATCATTTCGCTCTTAACCTTACTCATTTCTTCACGGAAGATATTACCTAAATATTCTGCTCTTTCGGCAAGTTTTTCTTCTTTAACAACTTCCAAAGCTGCAACTGCAACTCTTCCTGCTAAACAAAAACCTCCAAAAGTAGAACCATGTTCTCCTGGTCCAATGGTAAGCATTATTTCATCATCAGCCAAAACTGCTGAAACAGGAATAACTCCTCCAGAAAGTGCTTTTCCTAAAATAATAATATCAGGTCTAATGCCTTCATGATCACAAGCAAGTAATTTACCTGTTCTTGCAATACCTGTTTGAACTTCGTCAGCAATGAAAAGAACGTTATGTTTTTTACAAAGGTCATAGCAAGTTTTTAAGTAACCATTATCTGGAACAAAAACACCAGCTTCTCCTTGAATAGGTTCAACTAAAAATCCAGCAACATTCTTTCCATGTTTTTCTAAAACTTCTTCCAATGCTTTTGAATCATTGTAAGGTACTTTGATAAATCCAGGAGTGAATGGTCCAAATTGTCCATAAGAATCTGGGTCAGTTGACATGGAAATAATAGATATTGTTCTTCCATGGAAGTTTCCTTCGCAGCAAATAATTATTGCTTTATCTTCTTCAATTCCTTTTACCTTATATCCCCAACGACGTGCAAGTTTCAAAGCTGTTTCGTCAGCTTCAGCACCAGTGTTCATTGGCAATACTTTATCATATTTAAAGTATTCGGTAATATATTTTTCATAAGGTCCTAAGCAATCATTATAGAATGCTCTTGAAGTTAAGGTTAGAGTTTGAGCTTGGTCACACAGAGCTTTAACAATCTTTGGGTGGCAGTGTCCTTGATTAACTGCTGAGTAAGCTGAAAGGAAATCAAAATATTTCTTTCCTTCAACGTCCCATACAAAGGCGCCTTCTCCTTTTGATAATACTACTGGAAGTGGGTGATAGTTGTGAGCTCCGTAATGATGCTCCATCTCAATAAACTCTTCAGATTTTGTCATGATAAATAATTTTTAAATGATTTAATGTGCAAATATATGCTTATTTTATTTTAGAAACAAAGTTTTTATTGTCTAATTTCTCCCTATTTCCCTAAAAGCCTTAATAAAGGTGTTGAAATCAGATTGTAATCTGTAATTTCTTGCATAGAGAAGGTTCAAACGGTTTAACGTGCTTAAGTCAACATCTTTTTTATCCAAAGAGTCTTGAGTTGTTAGAATACCTTTTTTTATTTTAGGAAGTGAGTTGTTTGATATAGAACTTATGTTTGAATATCCAATCCAAGTTTTACGACCAAAAAGAACAGAAAAAGCATTCTTCCATAATCCAATAGGTCTTTTAATTACAAAACAAAGAATAGGAGAAAATAGCAAAGTGAAAAAAGAAAGAGCGATATCAAGAAGTCTTTTCTTTCTTTTGTTATCATCATTTGAAATTGAATTTACAGAAATCACATAAAGGTCGGTTGGAGTGTTTATGGTGTTGCTGCCAATGATGAAATCTGTTTCTGGAGGTGCAATAATAAAATGAAGATTGTCGGCTTTCAAATCTGCCATTGTACTAATAATTATTTGTTGAGAAATTGATTTAGCACAAAAGATTACTTCATTAATCTGATATATCTTAATTATCTCCTTAATCTGCGAAATATTGCCAACAAAATTAGGATTATTTGTTTCCTTATCGTCTTCCTTAGCTAATCCAATAAATTCTGCTTGAGCATCGGTTGTTCTCAAAAGATCTGCAACTCTAACAGCTTCTGTCTCATCACCAATAATTATGTAGCGTTTTCTTCTTTCATCCTTTGGTAACCAAGAACCAGTTGTAATATATCTATAAACTATTCTAATTGATATTATAACAAACATTGAAACCACAGCTCCCAAAAGAACTAAAGCTCTTGAATATCTTAATTGTTCAGGAAGCAAAGAGTAGAAAACTAAAATAGTAATCATTCCAAAGAAAACTCCTGATATGATTTTTGGAATACGAATAGGCTTTGAGTATCCTCCAGAAAGGTAAATTGAAAGAAGCCAAATGAAAATATAAATAGGAACTACAACATAAATATATTGCAAAGGATAGTAGTTAGCATCTTGCCAAATATTCACACTCCACCAGGAAACTAAAAGATAGTAAGCTAAGTAAACCAAAACAAAATCTAAAAGAGGTAGGAGTGAGCTTTTGAAAATTCGAGCACAAAAAGCAAAACCAGCTCTAAGCCATATTGCAATCTTAATAAATATTGAAAACAGTTTGGTTTGTTTCTTGGTTAAATGCTTTTGAGCAAAAATAACCATTGCATTATAGAAAGTATAAACATAGTTAAGCGAAGCCTTTTTTGTACTTTCTCCCTTGTAATGAATAATTCTTGCTTTAGGGAAATAATAGTTTTTGTATCCACCTTTTGTTATTCTATATGACAAATCAATATCTTCACCATACATAAAATAATCTTCATCCAACAGTCCAACCTTATCCAAACATTCTTTTCTTATCATCATATAGGCTCCTGCAAGAATATCAACTTCATTTACTTCATCTTCTGAAAGATGTCCCATATAATAATAGGCGTATTTCTTAGAATGAGGGAAAAGACTTGTAAGTCCACTCATTTTACAAAATGAAGCCCATGGAGAAGGAAATCCTCTCTTGCTTTCTTTCAAAAACTTCCCACTTCCGTCAATCATCTTAACTCCCAATGCTCCACAATCTTGATGAGAATCCATAAAGGAAATACATTTTTCAAAAGTATCTTCTTCAACAACTGTGTCTGGATTAAGAATTAAAACATATTCACCCTTTGAAATTCTAATAGCTTGATTGTTTGCCTTTGAAAATCCAACATTATCCTTGTTAGCAATAAGAACAACCTCAGGAAACTTTTCTTTAAGCATTGCAATAGAATTGTCAACGGAGTTATTATCAACAACAAATATTTCTGCTTCAATTCTCTTGCAAGCATTTCTTACTGAGTAAAGACAATGCTCAAGAAAGTAAGCAACATTATAATTGACTATTACAATTGAAAGTTTCATTAAAAGTTTTGATTTTGTTTTGCAAAGATATAATTAAAACCGAAGAAATAAAATATTTATTTATTACTTTTGCACTCATGATAAAAAGAATAAAACCAATACTTATTCTAAACTTTATAATTTTTTGTTTTGTTACTTCTCTTAAAGGACAAAATAATATTTTATTCTCACAAAATCCAAAAATTGACACTAACGATTTAAATATACTTTATTTGAAGGTGGATAATCTTAACTTCTTTAAAGATAACGAATTTAAGGCAGAAAAAGTTAGTGGATACACTCTTCCTGGCTTTCGATTAAGTCCAAAGCTATCACTTGCCTTACATAAAAACATTCTTTTGGAAGCAGGAGTGCATATGATTCATTATTGGGGAGCAAATAAATATCCTTGCTATTCCTATTTAGATATTTCATCATGGCAGGGAGAACAATATCAAAAAGGAGTTCATCTCCTCCCTTTGCTTAGAGCACAGATTTCCCTAAAAGAGAATCTTCACTTGGTGTTTGGAAATTTATATGTAAACAATAATCATAATTTAATACAACCACTTTACAACACTGAGCTTAACTTATCTTCTGATCCCGAAACAGGCATTCAATTAATTTACGATTCAAAACAATTCTCATCAGATGTTTGGGTGAATTGGCAAAGTTTTGTTTTTAGAAATGACAATCATCAAGAAGTGTTTGCATTGGGGGCTTCAACAAAAACAAACTTATTGAAAACAGATAGAAATTTTCAAGTTTATATACCTCTTCAACTAATTGGCCAACATAGAGGAGGGGAGTTAGATACTATAAAAAGCTTCAATATGCATACTCTAATAAACTACTCTGCTGGTGTTGGAATGAGCTATAAATTCAATAAACTTGTTAAGTATGTCAATTTTGAATCAACTTATTCAGGATTTATAAATAATGGAGGAGTTGCAATTCCATTCGATAAAGGATATGGTTTTTACAATAAACTTGCACTTGGGATTAAGGATTTCAATATAAATTTTTCCCATTGGGTAAGTGAAGACTTTATATCCATTTATGGTTCTCCTCATTTTGGGAATATATCAACCAACACTTCTGATCTTATTTTTGATAAGATGCAAATGCTACTTGCACAATTTGACTACTCACTTTCATTATATAAGGATGCATCTCTTGGCTTTGAAGGAAATATAATTTATTATTTGCCTTTTACTGGTGATAGGCCAGGATATGTGAAAGTTGTAAGAAATGATGTAATGTTCTTTTCTTTTGGAATTTACCTTAAGCTGAATCCTAAGTTTAGATTGTATAAGTTTAAAGAATAGAAACTAATTTTTTAATCAGCAACACACCCTTCGTGAGTGTGATTACAACTTGGCTCACAAACAAACAAACTCTTAAATAGTTTGTTCATTGGGTCAACTTGTTCAGGCTTTAAGATTGCCTTTAAATCTTGGTATTGTCCAACATGTTGATCTAAAAGTTCCTTTTGAAACCTTATTATTCTGTTTTCCAATTCCTCAATTTTTTGTGGATTGTTTTCGTTTGATGCCAAATAATCCATTAACATCTCTTGACTAACGTGAAGGCTGTCAATTGCTTTAAGGGCTAAGGCTTGATGTCTTTTTTTAATTTCACCATATTTGTTTGCCTGCTCATCATCCAATGATAGCTTTTTAGCAACAAAACAATTTGAATTTACATTTTTTTCTCTATTATCAACTTGTGTCTCGCTTTTTGTGCAGTTGCAACTCTTAGTATTGAATAGGAAGAAAATATTTGCTGCCAAAAGAGCAATTACAATGATTGATAAAATGATGAAATATTGCTTTTTCATAGCTTGATTATTCTTCTTTTAAGAGTTCTACGGGATAAAGGCTTGAAAGGGCATCGAAATGATTGTCCTTAACAAATTCATTATAGGAGTTGTTTTCTGAAATATTTTGCATTGGTTGATTTGATTCAGGATTGAAAGATGAGAAAATATTAAATCCAATCAAAAGAACTACCCCAATAATGCTCAACTTCAAAACATTCAAACTCCATGAAGGAACAACATAAACATTCTTGTCGTTTATCTTGTTTTGAATTTTTTGAAAAAGATAAGAATTAACCTCTGTAATTCTATCTTTGTTAAATAATGTTTCCATAAATATTACTTGTTTTATTTTTTATAGTTTTCTTTGCTCTATGAACCAAAACCTCAACAGAAGCAACAGAACAATTCATAATTTCTGCAATGTCTTTTTGTGGAATTTCATCATAAATAAACAAAACTAATGCTTGCTTTTGTTTAGACGGCAATTTGTCAATAATCTTATGCAGATGATTCATTTTTTCTTTTTCCTCCATGTTCCAATCTGCTCTATCGTCAGACAGAATTGAATGTTTGGCATCATCAGCATTAACAAAAAACTTTCTAATCTTTTCTTTTCTTAAGTAATTAATAGTCTTGTTAATTGCTATTCTATAGAGCCAAGTGGAGAGTTTTGACTTACCTTGAAACTTATGTGCTGAAGAGAAAATCTCAACAAAAATATCCTGCACCAAATCCTCAGCAACCTCCCTGTCATGAACCATACCATAACACAAATTCATAACCTTCAACTTATGAGCGTTGAAAAAGTCTTCAAAAACCTTTTGATTACCCTTTGAAATTTCTTGTGCTAATAGTAAATCGTCCATATAAATAAAGATAAAGCAGGATTAGATAATACTCACCCTGCTTTATGTTAACAGATTAAAAGAAAATTTATTTTTTTACTTCTGCTTTTGCTTTATCTTTGCAACATTCGTGTTTTTTTCCGTCTTTGTTGCTTGTGCACTCATGTTTCTTACCATCTTTTTGGTCTTTACATTCGTGTTTTTTACCGTCTTTATTGCTTGTGCATTCGTGTTTTTTACCATCTTTGCTTGTGCATTCGTGGTTAGCAACTTTCTTGCCATCCTTATCACAACAAGCTTTTGAAGCGTCTTTCTTGCCGTCTTTTGAACAACATTCTTTCTTAACTTCTTTCTTTTGAGGTTCTTGAGCACTTACAGTTGTAGCTGCAACAAGAGCGAAAGCAAATGCTAATAAAATTACTTTTTTCATTTTCTTTTTGTTTTGTATTAATAATTAACTTTAAGTCTTTGTTAAGACATATAATCTATCTAAACCTTACACTTATTTTCAGAAAAATAACATTTTCCAGATGCAAAAATAGGAAAAAAGTTTAGTTGTTAAAGAGTTTAGATGTTTTTTTGGATTTTTGTCCTTAGATTTATTTATATTCATTGTTAGAACTATGATTTATTTGATTAAATGAATGGCTATGATTTTCTTTCCTGTTAGTTTATTTGGCTAATTATAAAATATATCAATCATAATTAAAAATATGTCCTTTATATTTTGAAATATGTCCATCATATTTTTATTTATGTCCTTTATATTTTTATTTATGATGGACTTATTTTTCATTATGATTGAGTTTTTTGTGAGTTTAATCCTTTACTTGTTTAATTGCTTTCGGAGATTAATGTTTTTAAAGTCATTAAGGTTTCTAACCTCTCTATATTAAGTAAAAATTCCCTAAAATATTCAAATATTCAATTATTCTATACTATACCTATAAATAAAATAATATTTTATTATGAATATTACTCCAGCTAAAAAGCTGAAGAATATTCAATATTTTCAAGCTTTTAAAATTTTACATTTTGGTTTTCTAACTCCTTATTCTATTTTACTGAAACAGTGTTTTATTTTACTGAAATAAGGTTTTATTTTTTTCTTTCCTTATTCTACGAAAATAGAATTATAGTTGAATAAACCATTAATCTGTCTTTTGTGTTATAATTCATATTATTAGCATATTATGATTTTAAATATTCATATTCATTTATTCAAACCTATACATAGTGAATGAATGAATATTTAATCATCATAGAATATTACCCCAACAAAGAGTTGGGGAATATTCAATATTTTCTTGATTAATATAGAATATTCAAAAGTTGCATTAAGTTGATATTTCGTAAATTATTAACACTATATAAAAATATTTCCCTACCTTTGAACATTGAAATAAAATTTAAAATTAATAATGAATAAGTACGGGATTGCTTATCGACTTTGTCGCTTTGCAAAGCAAAGAAATCCCGCACGACGTAAAAGGAGATAATAATATTATGAAGAATTCAATTAAATTAATCTTACTTGTTATTTTGATTACTGCAATATCATGCAATCAGAATAAGAAGAATAATAGTAATCCTAAGCAAGATTATTCAGAAACAGAAAAGTTAATAAAAGAAATTTGTAATAAATCTGATTCTTATTATTTCGATTTTTTTAAAGAAGTAAAGTATTCTATGCGAAGAGGAACATCCTATATAACAGACGTTAAAAATGGGCATAGAGTTCATTTACAAAAGATAAAAAATCAATATTTTTATGCATCTTCTCCAGATTTTGTTTTATATGACTTAGATAAACACTCAAAAGAGTTTGAAGATAAGTATGAATGGGATATTGACAGAGCAAAGGAATTTATTGATTTCTGTTATGAATTTAAATTAATGCAATTGTTTGTTAGAGAAGAAGAACCATATATAGCATTAGAAACTTTAAATGGTGATATTATATACACAAAAGATCAATCACAATTTAATATCATGAGAAAGATTTGTTCCAATTGGTATTTAACCAGCAATGAATATTATAAGTAATGATAGTGTATAGATAATCTGGTAGTGGGTAGTATATCAGATTTGGAGTTGATGATGTAAGGAACTGTAAAGTTAATAATAGATTAGCTTAATAATGAACAAATAAAGTTAATTTGACTGAAAAGGTGAAAAAATAGATCTAAATTTAAAAAAGTATTTCTGTAACAGGATATAAAAAAGTTTTGAAAAAAGGCTTTATTTTTCCACTTTTCCACCTTTCTTGTATAGTTTAAAGATAAACTTCTAAAAGGAAAATTAGTTTGAACTTTCTAAATTAAGAATGTATTGCTTTTTATCTAATCCTCCGCCATATCCTCCCAATTTACCATTATTGGCAATAACTCTATGGCATGGAATGATTATTGAGATTTTGTTTTTACCATTTGCATTAGCAACTGCTCTAAAGGCTTTGGGCTGTTTTATATTCTTTGCTTCCTGAAGGTAGGATATTGTTTTACCATAAGGTATTTGCAAGAGTTCTTTCCAAACTTTTTTCTGAAATTCTGTTCCAATAAGTATTAAAGGTATTGTGAATTCTTTTCTTTTCCCACTGAAGTATTCTTTTAGTTCTTTCTCCACAGAATCCATAATTTGCTTTTCTTCATTATTTATGGGACTATCAGTGATAATACCATTCAATGCTTCCTGCATTTTGTGGAAAAGTTTTGTGAAGTCCTTTCTATCCGAAAAATCTAAAAAGCATAATCCTTTCTTTGTTGTGCAAGCAATCATCTCTCCAAGTGGAGTTGTGATGGTTTTCCTGTAAATTATCTCTTTCTCAAAGGGTTTTTCCATATGAAATGATTAAAGCTTTTTTATTTCTTATTTATTGAATAGCCTTTTAATCCGTAGAATATTAAGTAAATATAACTTATAAGAGGAACTATAAATGAAATAGTCATGCTATTGCTTAAGTCGGCAATTAATCCTTGCAATGGAGGAAGAATTGCTCCTCCAAGTATCATCATAATTAGTATTGAAGAAGCTTCTGATGTCCTGTCTCCAAGTTTATCAATTGCTAAGGTGAATACGTTAGACCACATTATAGAGTTGAATAATCCAATAGCTAACAATGCCCAAACCCACCATAATCCTGCAAATCCTAATATATTCATTCCTATTAGTATCAAAACACTATTTACCATTGCAAATATGGCTAACAGTCTCGCTGGTTTACCTTTTCCCAAATAGAAACATAGGAAGTTAAGCAACATAAATATTAAGAAATACCAAACATTTTCAATGTTTAGTGAGTGAAGATAGAAATTAATGGTATAAATTAAGCAAAAGCTTACTACTGCCAATATTCCCATATATAAAACCTTTAGTTTGGTTTTTATTTTGCTTAATGACACTGCTCCTAAAAATCTTCCAATCATAGCACCTCCCCAATAGTAAGATAGATAGCTTGCAGCTAAACTTTCAGCAATTTTGCCTCCACTAACTGAGGTTAGATAAGCAACCATATTACTTCCTATTGAAACTTCTGCCCCAACATAGAAGAATATTCCTAATGCTCCAAGCCAAACATAGGTTTTTTTGAAGATTGATTCATTTTTATTTGTATCAGATTTTTCTGTTTGTGGTTCTTTAATCTTAGTATTGTGAATAAATAATGCTAATAATCCAAGCAGAAGACCTAAAAATAGATAAGGATATTTAACAGCATCAGCACCAACGGAGTTTTCTAAGAATATTTTAAATATAAAATAACCTCCAAGAGCTGGTCCTAATGTTGTTCCAAGTGAGTTGAATGCTTGAGAAAGATTTAATCTGCTTGAAGCTGTATCTGGTTTGCCAAGCATTGCTACAAATGGATTTGCTGCCACTTGAAGAAATGTTAAACCAATTCCCAACATAAATAACGCAAGAAGAAATATTCCAAATCCTAAGTTAAGAGTTGCAGTTATAGTAAATAACATACATGCAGTACCTGCAATATATAAACCAATTTCTAAAGTAGTTTTATAACCAAATTTATGAATTGGATCTTTTCCTTTTTTTGCTAATAAGAAAAATGCTAATGCTCCAACAAAATATGCTATGAAGAATGCAAACTGAACAATATTTGCTTGAAAATGTGAAAGGTTATATACTCCTTTAAAGTATGGAATTAAAATGTCGTTGAGTGAAGTGATAAATCCCCACATAAAGAATAATACCGTAATAGATATCATTGGGATTAGGTTTGTTGACTGACCTTTATTCTGCTTCATAGTATAAAATATTTGATTTTTCTGCTTTAAATGCATTCTTTGCAACTTGTTGAACGTATTCAACAGTTAAATTTTGGTATGAATTAACTTCATTATTTATTTGTTCAATATTACCTAAATGTTCAAAATAGCATAGGTTCATTGCAATATCAATATTCTTTATTAGAGAAAATGCCATTGTTGATTCAAACTTGTTTTTTACTTTTTGAAATTCTTGAGCATCTATTTCTTCATTTGATATTTTATGCAATTCTCTCATTAGGGCATCTTTACCTTCTTCAAGATTAACATTGTCTGCATATTTTCCAGTTAGAACAAACAAACCTTCTTCAACATCACCTGTTATAAAAGCATTAACTTCTGTAAATAGTTTTTCGTCTTTCACCAATCTATTGTAAAGTCGTGAAGAGCGTCCATTTGAAAGAATATCTGAAAGTAAGTCAAATGCATAGTAGTCTTTTTCAAGTCTTGAAGCCATTGGGAAAGAAATATATATTGCAGATTGAGGAACATTTCTTTTCACTCTAAGTTCTCTTTTTTGAGTTTGAACAGGTTCTTTAATTCTTTCTCTAACTATTTCATTGCCTTTTTCAACCTTTCCAAAGTATTTCTCACAAAGTTCCAATGCCAGTTTTCCATCAAAGTTTCCTGCAATACATAAAATCGCATTATTGGGAGAGTAGTATTTATTATAGAATGACTTCACATCTTCCAAACTCGCATTCTCAATATGTGAAATATCTTTTCCAATAGTACTCCATTGATATGGATGAGTTTTGTAAGAGAGTTCCCTGATCAACATCCAAACATCACCATATGGTTGATTGAGATATCTTTGTTTGAATTCTTCAATAACAACATTCTTTTGAACATCAAGACTTTTTTGAGAAATATTCAGGTTATGCATTCTGTCACTTTCAAGCATTAGAGCTGTTTCCAGATGAGTTGAAGGAAGAGTTATATAATAATCTGTATAATCATTATTAGTAAATGCATTGCTTTCTCCTGCACTTTCTTCAACAATTGCATCAAAGTCTTTGTAATTCTTGCTCCCAGAAAACATTAAATGTTCAAACAAATGCGCAAATCCAGTCTTGTTTGGATTTTCATCCTTTGCACCAACTGAGTATAGCATATTAACTGACACCAATGCAGTGGAAAGGTCTTTATGAAGTATTATCTTTAATCCGTTCTTTAATGTATGGAAACTGTAATTTATCATTAGTCTTTTATAATCTTAGCTGTATTTTTCAATATCCTTTTCTGTAATTTCTCCTTCACAAAGAATTGCCAATCTCTCTGTAATATTCTTTAATTCTCTGACATTACCTGTCCAATTCATTGATTGAAGTTTCTTAATGGCTTGAGAACTTATTTTAGGTTTTTGAATTTGCATTTGTTCAGAATAGCTATCCAAAAAGCTATCCACAAGTAATGGAATATCATCCAGTCTATCATTTAAATCAGGGACTTTAATAACAATTACAGAAAGTCTGTGATACAAGTCTTCTCTGAAATTACCTTTTTCAATCTCTTCTTTAAGATTTTTGTTTGTTGCAGCAATAACTCTTACATCAATTGAAATATCTTTTTCTCCTCCAACTCGTGTAATCTTGTTTTCCTGCAAAGCTCTAAGAACCTTTGCTTGTGCTGATAGACTCATATCTCCAATTTCATCCAGGAAAAGAGTTCCCTTATCTGCAATCTCAAAATTACCTTTCCTCTGTTTAATGGCTGAAGTGAAAGATCCTTTTTCATGTCCAAACAGTTCGCTTTCTATCAACTCCGAAGGAATTGCAGCACAATTAACTTCAACAAAACTATTCTCCTTTCTTGGACTTATATTATGCAATGCTTTTGCAACAAGTTCTTTTCCTGTTCCATTTGAGCCTGTAATCAATATTCTTGCATCTGTAACACCAACCTTTTCAATAAAAGAATACATCTCCTTCATAACCTTGCTGCTTCCAATCATATTTAAAGGATTTAAGCTTGGCGTTTTGGCGTTTGATTTATTATTTGTCTTGTCTTTCTTTGTTGAGGATTTGATTTCTTTTTGATTGGAGTTTGTATTGTCAGCAGAAAGATTGTCTTTAAGTACCTTTAGCAATTTGTTTAAGTCAAGAGGTTTTTCAATATAGTCAACTGCTCCTTTCTTCAAACATTCAACTGCTGTTGCTATTGTTCCATGCCCTGAAATCATACAAAACTTAACAAACTTTTCACTAAGAGCCTTTTCTAAAACCTCAATTCCATCCATTTTGGGCATCTTTATATCGCAGAAAACAATATCATAATCGTTCTCCGTAATCATTTTTAACCCACTAAGTCCATCCTCTGCTTCAGAAACAGTGTGTCCCTCGTATTCAATTATATCTTTCAGAGAATAGCGAATTGCTTTTTCGTCATCAATTATTAAAATCTTGCTCATATAGTCATCTTATTATAAGCCATAAGCCATCTGTCTGGAATTTCATCATTCAAGGCAGTTTGATAGTCGTCGAAAGTACATGGTATTAAATAATGTCTTTCATATTTAATCATCTTATCCTTTGTACAAGGTACTTCCATCCACCAACGTTCACTCTTCTTGCTCTTATAGAAAACAATGGTGTGTGAATCGTTTTGAATTGAAACATAAAACTTCTTATAGCTTTCCTTTTCCTTATATGGATAGTCGTGTTTTCTCCATATGTAGCCGTCAATAAAATACCAGATTGCATGTGCAACCATATGTGAGGTTTGACCATTAATATCAAATAAAGGATTCAGTTCATAAAAACCAATTGATGAACATTTATCACTCATTCCTGCATAGCGAACAATCTTACATAGCTGTTCCCCATAAAGTCCATGTGGAGAAGGATTGGCATTTGCGGGTGCATCACTTTGTCTTACAGCTCCAATATCAACAGTAACCATATCGGCATTTCTAACAAGTGGCTCTACATTATCCAAATTCTCTTGAATCTTTCCAACTCTCTGGCATTCAAAGTAGAGTTTATTCATTAAACTAAGCGTTTCCTTGTCAACAAAATATTGCTGATATGCAACTTGTGTGTAGTTGAAAAGGTAGTTAGGTTCACGGCAAAGAATGGCTGTCAGATATGCTTTTGAATTAAATTTGTGGGCATCTAAACCAATATCAATTGAACTGTCAATGCAGAAAGCATTAATAATCTGCCCAATATTTTCATATCCTCTATAATTGGCAAAGGTAATATCTTGTGAACCTCCAATAATAATTGGTATAATTCTCATCCTGAAAAGTTCAGCCAAAACATCAGCCAAAGCAGTATAGGTGTCTTCAACTGTAGCTCCTAATTTCAAATTTCCCAAGTCAACAATATTTACTTTCTTTTCTAAAGGGAAAAGGTTATAGAGATATTTTCTAACCTGATTGGGAGCAAGCTTGCAGCCATTATTTCTATAAGCATTTCTTTCTTCCTCAACTCCAATTATTGCTATTTCAGCACTGTCAATTGCAGGAAAACTTTCCTCAGAACCATAAACCAAAATTTCATCTCCAAGCCTAACAGAAGACTCATCTTTCTTTAAGCCAATTTCGTCAATATTTAATGGGTTAAAATATAAATCAAATTCCATAAATCAAATTTTTTAAAATGCGTGTGTAAAATTACAAAAGATTTCCCAATTGGAATAACTATAGACTAAACTTTTCACTTAAGACAAACACTTTCAATACCCATTTCCCCTATATCAATTTATCTTAATGGCGCAATTATAAAATCAAATCGGCGAAATCCCACACTATGAAAATACAAGCCATATCTTAAGTTCGAAGACATGAAAACAACATATCGGCGATATGTAAAAAGCGTGACGCCCGTAACGCACCTTGCGTTATGCCCGTCTCGGGGTATGCGTTATGCCCATAACGTAACATGCGTTACGGGCGTCACGCTACCTCCAAGACGCCGATATCGAACCACCATTACGCCCATTTCGCACCATCAAGACGCCTTTATCGCTTTTTCATATCACCTGTTTGCTGTAATTAAATTGAGTAATTTGTTTTTTTATTTACAATATATATAATATCTAATCGTTAGAATTTACATAAATGCAAATTATTTATTAACCCTTAAAAAAGTAAAGTTATGACAATGCTTTTAGTGCGCATATTGCGTAAAATTACAGTAGGTGCTAATCCAGGGATGAAGTATTTGGTTCGTCCTAAAAGAAAGAAAGCCATTGGTTTTGAACAGTTGGCAGACAGGATTCAAGCCCACTCTTCTTTAACAAAGGCTGATGCTTTTGCTGCTATGTTGCAGATGCAGGATGAGGTTCTTGCAGAATTGATGGAAGGAAATCCTGTAAATCTTGGCAAACTTGGCAAACTCACTCCAGTATTTAGTGCCAAGGCAGTTAACACCTTAGAGGAAGCAACCGAGAAAACCATCACTCGTAAGTATCTTCGTTATACCCCTTCTGAAGAGGTAAGAAAGGCTGTTCAAGACATTCCAGTTGAGCTTGACAAGAGCGACCAAATCAAAGGCTTACAACCAAGTTCCAACAATTCAGGAGGATCAACAAATCAATAAACTGATGAAACTTTAACGAAAAGGACGTAATTTATTTGATTGCGTCCTTTTTAATTTATGGGATTTATTAATTCGTTGTAGAAGTTTATATCCGCTACTTATTCATTATTAACTATTAATTATTTATAATTACAACGCCCAATCTGATACACTACCTGACACACTAACGCAGATTATCTTTCAGTGTTAATGTATATAAACTTTTCTTTATATGTCATTTTATTACTATTCTTAGGCAATTTATTTAATTCATTTATTGCTTGCTCAGAACCAGTTTTTGCTGATTTTTCTAAATATTCAATAGCTAATTTTGCAGTTGCTTCATCAATACTATCTAACTTTTCATCTCTATAAATTATACGTATATTGGTAAAGACATCAAAAGAAGCAACATGATAGTTGGTTTTGTTTGACATTATAATTGCGTAAGGCAAAAAAGCTGTCCACCCATCATCTTCATCAAAATACTCTATAGATAAACACTCATAAGCGTTAGTGTCTCCCTCATATAAGATTTTTTTTCTTAATTCATTAATATCATGTCCAGTATCATTTGGGTTACGCTCCATATTGGGTTCTTTCTTACATGAAGCAAAAACCATAATACAAATAATAATTATGTATAGTTTTTTCATATTTTATTCCTCCGCTTTTCTTGGTTTCCAATTTTCCGTCGTGCGGGATTTCTTCGCTGTGCAAAGCGACAAAGTCGATAAGCAATCCCGCACTTCTTTATTAATCCGATACTTATTCAGTATTAACTTTATTTGCTGGCAAATATACAAATTCATTTTGATTAATATATTATATAGGAATATTCTTTGAAGATTGTATATCTTACGGATTATTCATTGGTTTACCAATAATTCCGCACAACGAATTAATGGAAAGGTTGCAGTGTTTGGTATTTGGTTCTATACATTAGTATATATAGGGGATAGTTAACATTGGCTTAACCTAAAGGTAATGTAAACTAAATATGTTTTTAACACTGACTTAACATTCCAGTTATACTTTTGCATTGTCAAATAAAACAGAAAAATATAAATGAAAAATAAAAAGATTAACATGAGAAGAAAACAATTATTTTTAATAGCAAGTTTGTCAATTATGAGTTTGACAGCAAAGGCACAAATGGAAGAGCCTCAAAAGGACACTCTAACTCTCTTGCAGGAACAGATTGATGAAAACAAAGGTAAGATAAAGACATTAGAAAAATTAAAAGTATCTGGATACATTCAAGCACAAGCAGAATTTGCACAACCAGCAATGGGAACTAAAACAGGTGCTAATGGAGGAAAATATAATGAAGATATTGATGGAAAGGATGCTGAATGGTATACACGATATGGAATTCGTAGAGGAAGAATAAAATTCCAATACTCTGAAAAGATTGCAAAGGGAGTTTTTCAATTAGACATTACAGAAAAAGGAGTTGGATTTAAAGATGCTTATTTGGAGATTAATGATCCATTTATAAAAATGTTTTCTTTAAAAGCAGGTATTTTCGATAGACCTTTTGGAGATGAAATATCTTATTCTTCTTCAAAAAGAGAATCACCAGAACGCTCTTTAATATTTCAAAAACTATTCCCAGATGAAAGAGACTTGGGAGCATCATTAATTATTGCAGCACCAAAAGGCTCTTCATTGGAAGGATTAAAACTTGAAGGAGGATTATTCTCTGGTAATGGAATTAGAGTAGATGATAACTCAAAATTGGATTTTATTGGACATTTGAAATATGAAAAAACCTTATCAAATCTATCTTTTGGACTTGGAGCTTCAATGTATAGTGGCAAAGTAAATAATGCAGATGATACATTATATAGAATGAAAAACAATGCCTGGACTATCGAAACAGCAGATACCAATGTTCTAAACAAAAGACAATATATTGGATTTGATGCACAGTTTTCAATAGTAACCATTATGGGTATTACCAATATTAGAGGAGAGTATTTGTTCGGAGAACAACCATCTCTAAAATCTGACTTTGGCTCACCAAAATCCAACACCTACACAATGGCTTCACCATTTAATTATATAAGAAAATTCTCTGGTGGGCATGTTTATCTTATTCAAGATATTTATGCAACACCAATTACATTAGTACTTAAATATTCATTCCTTGACCCTAATACTGAAGTTTCAGGAAATGACATTAAGAACAAAACAGATCTTTCAATGAATACCTTTGGATTTGGAGCAATGTGGAACATTAATCCAGCATTAAGACTAATGGCTTTCTATGAATTGACCACAAACGAAAAGAGTACTTCAATTGCAGGATATGATAAAGATATAAAAGACGACTTATTTACCCTAAGATTACAATATAAATTCTAATAACAATCAAATAATAACAAACAAATAAAAACAAAATACAATGAAAAGTTTAAGAAAAATAGCATTAGCAATAGCAGTATCAATGGCATTCACACCAATGATTAATGCACAAAAGATTAAAGGATCAGACACAGTACTTCCACTATCTCAAAAAGAAGCAGAAGCATATGGAAAGAAAGGTGGTAAGGTAACCGTTACTGGAGGAGGTTCAGGAGTTGGTATAGCAGCTCTAATTGATGGCACAACTGAAATAGCACAAGCTTCACGAAAGATGAAGTTTGGCGAAAGACAAAAACTACAATCAGCAGGTAAACAAGCAAAAGAAGTTGTAATTGCTTATGATGCACTTGCAGTAGTAGTAAATCCTAATAACAAAGTATCTCAACTTACTCGTCAACAATTGGAAGATATCTTTACTGGAAAGATAACCAATTGGAAACAAGTTGGAGGAGATGATATGAAGATTGTTGTTTATTCTCGAGAAACTTCTTCTGGAACTTATGAATTCTTTAAAGAGCATGTTCTAAAGAATAAAAACTATATGTCTTCAGTATTATCTATGCCTGCAACAGGTGCAATAATACAATCAATAAAACAAACTAAAGGAGCAATCGGTTATGTAGGTTTGGCTTATTTGAATAAAGAAGTAAAAGCAATTAAAGTTAGTTTTAATGGAAAAAACTTTGTTGCACCATCAGTAGCTACAGCTAAAAACAAAACATATCCAGTTGTTCGTCCTTTGTTCTACTACTACGAAGTGAAAAATGCAAAGAAAGTAAAACCATATATTGATTTTGTTCTTTCATCAGAAGGTCAAGCAATAGTTGATAAAGTAGGATACATCTCAGTAAAATAGTATAATAACTAAATTTGAAAAAGCAGGAGTGATTAGTTTTACTCTTGTTTTCATTTGAAAAAGTAAGAAATCATTTAATTAATAAATAGCAATTTAAACTTATTTTATTCAATCAGGTTCTTTGAAATAATATAATAGAGGTCTTACATCCACATTGACTTAATATTAGCTTAACATTAAATTAATGAAAAGGTAATAGGTCGAAAAAGACAATATGTTATTAAGTTTTATATTTTTGCTGCGTGAATTATAAAATATAATTTCTGATTATGAAAATAAAGATTTTGGGATTTTGTCTTGCTTTACTCCTCCTTAATTTAGGAGTTAATGCACAAAAGATTAAAGGATCGGATTCGGTTTTGCCTCTTTCTCAAAAGCAAGCTGAGGCTTATGCTAAAAAAGGAGGGAGAGCAACAGTGACTGGAGGAGGCTCTGGTGTTGGAATTGCAGCTTTAATGGATGGTTCAACCGATATTGCTCAATCTTCAAGAAAAATGAAGTTTGGGGAAAAAGCTAAGCTTGTTGCCAAGAAAAAACAAATTAAAGAAGTTGTTGTGGCAAAGGATGCTTTGGCAGTTGTTGTTAATCCTTCAAATAAGGTTTCTCAACTTACAAGACAGCAATTAGAAGATATTTTTACAGGAAAGATAACTAATTGGAAACAAGTTGGAGGAAGTGATTTAAAAATAATTGTTTATTCAAGAGAAACTTCTTCTGGGACTTATGAGTTTTTTAAAGAAGTTGTGCTGAAAAATAAGAATTATAAATCTTCTGTTTTGTCAATGCCAGCAACAGGAGCAATAATACAATCAATAAAACAAACCAAAGGAGCTATTGGATATGTTGGTTTAGCATATTTAAACAAAGAAGTTAAAGCTTTGAAGGTTAGTTTTGATGGTAAAAAATATTTTGCACCTACAATTGAAACGTCCAAAAATGGAACCTATCCAATTGTGCGCCCTCTATTATATTATTATGATATTAAGAAAACAAAGGTTGTAAGTCCTTTTATAAATTTTGTTCTTTCAAAGCAAGGGCAAGATATTGTACGCCAAGTTGGATATATTCCAGTAAAGTAAAAATGTTAATTATAATTGATTTTCAACCTCACAATATAAAATTGAATATTATATGAGAAAAAAGATGTTTAGAGGGAAAAAGTATTTTATTGAAGCTTTATGGGAAGGGCTTTTAAAGATAAGTGGTAGTGTCACAAGTATAATCATTATCTTAATTGTTCTTTTCTTGTTTAGTGAAGGAATGGGAATTTTTAATAAGAAAGTTGTAGAAGACGGATATGTTATTGCAGTTAATAAAAATAATCCAGTTAAGGATTTGACTCCTGAGCAGATAAAAAATATCTTTGATGTTAAGATTGTTTCATGGAAAGAGTTAGGGGTTAATATAAATGAGGATGAGATTACATTATTAAGATTAGACGATATTCCAAACTATTTTCCTGAAGACCAAATTGCCGAAGATATGAGCAATCTTCCTCAAATTATTAGTCAAATTCTTAAAGAACATCCAGGAATGATTGCTTTTATTCCTGAAGATTTTGCTGAGAAAGGTTTCTCTGAGAAAGTACTTGATTTGGGAAATATAAATTTAAAAGAGTTTTTTGGAGGGAAGGAATGGTTCCCAACAGCTCAGCCTGCTCCTCAATTCGGAGTAATCCCAATTGTTATGGGAACTTTATGGGTTAGTCTTGGTGCTATATTGATTGCTCTTCCTTTTGGAATAGCTGTTGCAATTTATTCTGCAGAGCTTGCAAGCAAAAAAGTACATAAAATATTAAAACCTGTTATTGAACTTTTAGCAGGAATTCCTTCCGTTGTTTATGGATTCTTTGGACTTATTGTTATTGTGCCATTAATTCAAAATGTTTTTAATCTGGATGTTGGAGAGACTGGACTTGCTGGAAGTATTGTTTTAGCAATTATGGCCTTGCCAACAATAATAACAATTGCTGAAGATGCTCTTCGTTCAACTCCTCGAGCAATGAAAGAAGCTTCATTAGCATTGGGAGCTAACAAATGGCAAACTATTCTTAAGGTTACAATTCCTTATTCAATTTCAGGTATTACTGCTGGGGTTGTTTTGGGTATTGGCAGAGCAATTGGAGAAACAATGGCGGTGTTGATGGTTACAGGAAATGCTGCGGTAATTCCTAATACACTTCTTGAACCAGTAAGAACAATTCCTGCAACAATAGCTGCCGAACTTGGAGAAGCTCCTAAAGGTGGAGCACATTATGAAGCTTTATTTGTCTTGGGATGTATATTATTTATAATCACTCTAATTATTAATCTTGTTGTTGAATATATTTCTTCAAAAAACAAAAACAAAGTAGCTTAATATGGACTATAATAAAAAAAAGAAATTAAATCAAGCTTCAGCTTTTTGGATATTTAGAATAATGAGTTTAGCTGTTATAGCTATATTATTTTGGATATTGGGATTTATAATAGTAAACGGATTTCAAGCCATAAGTTGGGACTTTTTAACAAAAATGCCTGAAGATGGAATGACCAAAGGAGGTATTTATCCTGCCATAATAGGGACTTTATGTTTAACTGCAGGTTCAATGATTTTTGCCTTTCCTATTGGTGTGCTTTCAGGAATTTATCTTAATGAATATGCTGGAAAAGGTTGGATCGTTAGATTCATTAGAATGATGACTAATAATCTTGGCTCAATTCCTTCAATTGTATTTGGTCTTTTTGGAATGAGTCTTTTTGTAAATACTCTTGATTTTGGAGATTCAATAATTGCAGGTTCACTAACTTTAGGGCTACTTGCCTTACCTGTTGTTATTAGAACAACAGAAGAAGCCTTAAAACAAATAGATAATAGTTATAGAACAGGGAGTTTGGCTCTTGGTGCAACTAAACTTCAAACAATTGTAAAGGTTGTGCTGCCAATGGCTTTTCCAAATATAATAACCGGTCTTATTCTTTCTGTAGGAAGGGTGTCTGGAGAAACAGCTCCAATTATGTTTACTGCTGTTGCTTATTTCCTTCCAATGTTACCTTCTTCAATTTTTGATCAAGTTATGGCTCTTCCTTATCATCTTTATGTTATTTCAACATCGGGAACTGATATTGAAGCTTCAAGAACAATGGCTTATGGGACTGCTTTTGTTTTAATAATGATAGTGCTTATTCTTAATTTAATTGCGAATGCACTAAGACGATATTTTTCTAATAAAGTAAAAACAAATTAATAACTATGTATAATATAGATGTAAACAACCTGAATTTTTATTATGGAGACTTTCATGCATTGAAGGATATTTCAATGTCTATTGAAAAGAATTCTGTAACTGCTTTCATTGGACCTTCAGGATGTGGTAAGTCAACTTTTTTGAGACTTTTCAATAGAATGAATGATTTAATTCCTGATATAAGAATGACAGGAGAAGTTAATATTGATGGAAGAAATATATATGGAAAGGATATTTTGGTTGATGAGCTTAGAAAAGAAGTTGGAATGGTGTTCCAAAAGCCTAATCCTTTCCCAAAAACAATATTTGAAAATGTTGCTTATGGATTAAGAGTAAATGGTGAAAAGAACAAACAGGTCATAGAAGATAGAGTTGTTGAGTCACTTAAAGGTGCTGCTCTTTGGGAAGAAGTAAAAGATAAATTGAAAAAATCTGCTTTTGAACTGTCAGGAGGACAACAACAACGTCTTTGTATTGCAAGAGCATTGGCAATTGCTCCTAAAATTATTCTTATGGATGAACCAGCCTCTGCATTAGACCCTATTTCAACCCTAAAGATAGAGGAGCTAATATTCCAATTGAAAAAAGATTACACGATTGTTATTGTTACTCACAACATGCAACAAGCTGCAAGAGTTAGTGATAAGACAGCTTTTTTCTATTTGGGAGAGCTTGTTGAATATGATTTTACAGAAAAAATATTTACCAATCCTTCAAAAGAGGCAACTCAAAACTACATTACTGGTCGTTTTGGGTGATACATGTTACTTAAAGAAAAAGAATAAACAACGATATATATTAATAATTTAATTAGAGAAAAATATGGCTACATTACATATAGATACAGAATTATTTAAGCTTAAAAACTCATTGCAAGAAATGTGGTTATTGGTTGATAAGCAATTAACCAAAGCTCAAATAGCCTTTATGGAATACGACAAAGCAATAGCAAGAGAAATTCTTTCAAGAGAAAAAATGGTTAATGCTTTGGAACTTAAAATAGATCAGGAATGTGAGAATTTCATTGCAAGAAATAATCCTGTTGCAATAGATTTGCGATTGGCCTTGGCATATATCAAAATTAATAATAACCTTGAACGAATTGGCGATTTTGCTGAAGGCATTGCTGAATTTGTTTTGAGAAATATGAGTGAAAAACTTCCTCAAGAGTTTGCAGAAAAACTTAGAATAGAAGAAATGTTTAATGGAGTCTCTGAAATGTTTACTCTTGCAAAAGAATCCTTGCATGAGGAAAATTCTTCAAAGGCAGAAAAAATATTCGGTTTAGATAATTTGGTTGATGAAATAAATCATAGATCAAATACAATTATAACTGAAGAAATGAAGAAGCATCCTGAAAAAATTGAAGAATATTTATATTTGAATGCTGTTATTCGCAAGCTTGAAAGAATGGGGGATAGATGTAATAATATTGCTGAAGAGATTGTATTCTATCTTGATGCAAAAATTCTAAAACATAATAAGTCTGTTTAAAAAAAGACGGGATATAATTGAAAAAAGACGGGACATATATAAAAATATAAGGGACATATTTTTAAAAAGTCGGCACATATTTTTAATTATATCGGACTTTTTTTCATAAATAAAAGAGAGGCTGCAAAGAATAAATATTTATTCTTGCAGCCTCTCTTTTTATAAGCTAATGTTTATAGCTTAATCTTTTTTATTCTTTATGCTTTATTGTCAGAACCAAGAACGTTCTTTACTTTATGCATATAAAGATTTTTTAAACTGTCTCTTGCTGGTCCAAGATATTTTCTTGGGTCAAATTCTGCAGGTTTTGTAGCTAAAACTTCTCTAACTGCAGCTGTCATAGCCAAACGTCCGTCTGAGTCAATATTTACTTTACAAACAGCACTTTTTGCAGCTTTACGCAATTGATCTTCTGGAATACCAACAGCGTCTTTAATTGCTCCACCAAATTTGTTGATTGTTGCAACCTCATTTTGAGGAACACTTGAAGAGCCATGAAGTACTATTGGAAATCCTGGAATACGTTTTTCAATTTCTTCCAAAATATCAAAACGTAATGGTGGTGGTATTAAAACACCATTTTCATCTTTTGTACATTGTTCAGGTTTAAATTTATTTGCACCATGAGATGTACCAATTGAAATTGCAAGTGAATCAACTCCTGTTTTCTTAACAAAGTCTTCCACTTCGCTTGGTTGAGTGTAATTGCTCTTTTCAGCAGCAACATCATCTTCAACTCCAGCTAAAACTCCAAGTTCACCTTCAACAGTTACATCATATTTATGAGCATATTCAACAACTTGTTTTGTTAAAGCAACATTTTCTTCGTAAGGTAAACTTGAACCGTCAATCATTACTGAAGAAAATCCATATTCAATGCATGATTTACATAATTCAAATGTATCGCCGTGGTCAAGGTGAAGTACAATTGGAATATTACATCCAAGTTCCTTAGCATATTCTACTGCTCCTTGTGCCATGTAGCGAAGTATAGTTTGGTTTGCATATTTTCTTGCACCTGAACTAATTTGAAGGATTACTGGTGATTTTGTTTCAACACAAGCTTGAACAATTGCTTGCATTTGTTCCATGTTGTTAAAGTTGAATGCAGGTATTGCATATCCACCTTTAACCGCTTTTGCGAACATATCTCTTGAGTTCACTAAGCCTAATTCTTTGTAATTTACCATATCAAATTATTTTTGGTTAATAAATATAGATAGTTATTTTGATATTTCGTTAATAAGATTTTCAATTTTATTGTATAAAGGTTTGCTTACCTTAACCAAAGGAAGGCGAAGATAGCATTGAGAAATTTGCATAATTTCAAGAGCTGCTTTTATTCCTGCAGGATTTCCTTCTTCAAAAATAGCATTTGTAAATGAAAGAAGTTTATAGTGTATATCCTTTGCTTTTTTAAAGTCTCCCTTAAGACCAAAGTTAATCATAGTACTTACTTCTTTTGGAAAAGCATTTGCAGTTACTGATATTATTCCTGTGATTCCAGCGCTCATAAGAGGCAAAGTTAGAGCATCTTCTCCAGATATTACTTGGAAGTTCTTAGGTTTCTTTGCAATTATCTCCATACATTGAGAAAAATTACCAGAGGCTTCTTTTATTCCAATTATATTAGGGAAATCATTAGCTAATTGAAGGCAAGTTTCTGCTGATATATTTGAACTTGTTCTGCCAGGAACATTATAAAGTATTACTGGAACTGATGATGCTTCAGCAACAGCTTTGAAATGTTCATAAATTCCTTTTTGTGATGGTTTGTTGTAGTAAGGTGTAACTGAAAGTATGGCACTAACTTCAGAAAGGTCAGTTTTTGCAATTCTGTCAACTAAGTCACTTGTATTGTTCCCTCCCATTCCCAAAACAATTGGAACTCTTTTGTCAACCTGGTCAATCATGCAATCTAAAACAGCCATTTGTTCTTGCGCAGTAAGAGTTGGAACTTCTGCAGTTGTTCCAAGACAAACAATATAATCAACTCCTCCATTAATTACATGTTCTACAATGTTTCCTAAAGATGTAAAATTAATATTTCTTTGTTTGTGAAATGGTGTAACAATAGCAACACCTGTTCCTGTTCCTTTGAAATTTTTATCCATGACAAATTAGATTATTTATATTTTTATATTTGAAAGATAATGGATTAATTGTTTTTGATATTCTCCCATGTTTATATCTTCCAGCTTAAGTAACATATCAAAATGATTACGATTCTTTTCGTTATCAATAGCTATTTTAAATTTGGCTTTTGAAAGAGCAGCAATATAGAAAGGGGCAAAATCATCAGTTATTAAGAAGTTAATCAATACATCAAACTCCTTTTCAATAAACTCACTCACATGCATGCCAGTTGGAATTTGAGAAAGACCTAACTCCTTATCTGTACAAAGAGTAACGTTTAGTGTTTCAATATACCATAAGGGCTTTACATTCCCATAAAAAACTCCCATTACTTCAACTTTGGCTCCTTTTTCTTGAAACTCTTTTGTGACCTTTTTAATTTCATTCCAATTAGTTTCTTTGTCAACCAAGCATACTACTCCAACAGTTTTTGCCGCATTCATAGAAGACATTTCTCTTTCTCTATGATGTTGTTTTAGTTTAATCTTTAGAACTAAAGATTGGATAGTATTTCTTATTTTGTCTATCATTGAGCCTTGTTGTTACATACTTGAAATAATTTGTAAAATTACAACTAATATTTATACGAAACAAATTTTTGATTATTTCGTTTGCTAAAAAGTATTACCTTTGCTTTTGAAAATGAAAATACGTCAAAGAAATTCACGGCTGAAATGGGTTCTGTTTATCATAGCTTTTGCTCTGATAGGCTATTTCTTATATGAGATAAATAAGCTTATTGTTCAGCTTAGGTTTGAGGAAAAGAAAAAAATTGAGCTTTGGGCCAACACCATTAGCAGAAAGAGCGATCTTGTTCAGCATACGGATATTTTCTTTAAGCAGGTAAAGGAAGAAGAAAGGAAAAGAGTTGAACAGTTTATTGAGGCTCACAAGATAATTTTACAGCAACCTTTAGATAAGGAAATAGACTTCTATTTTCGTTTTGTGTCAGATAATAAAACTATACCCGTTATTATTACTGACGAGTTCAATAATATATCACTTTCACAGAATATTTCCCTGCCAAAGGGCTATAATGTATTGGTGGGAGACTTGCTTAAAGAGTTTTCAGTTAACGCTCCTTTGGAATATGAAGTTTTTGGGATGAAGTTTAGACTCTATTATACAGAAAGTAGGGTTTATACTGATTTACATAACATGCTTCTGGATTTGTCCAATTCTCTTTTAAGTGAGGTTACTGAGAATTATGTATTTGTGCCTGCTATTATAACCGATACGAGTAGGAGTGTTGTTTATTCTTCGGGAAATGTAACGCCTGACAAGTTAATCCAGAAGAACCTCCAGAACACTCTCGCTAACATGGAGAACTATAATAAGCCAATACCAATTACTCTGCCTGATAAGAGAGAAGTGCTGGTTTTTTATGAAGACTCCAATCTCTTAAAGATGCTCAAGTATTACCCAATTTTCTTTATTCTGATTTTTGTGGTGATTGCTTTCATTGCATATCAGTTCGTTATCACTGTTAAACGCTCCGAACAAAATTCTGTGTGGGTAGGTATGAGCAGGGAGACAGCCCATCAGCTTGGAACCCCAATCTCTTCGCTTATGGCGTGGGTAGAGTATTTGAAAATGAACCCTGAGAACGAAACCTATTGCTCGGAAATCACCAAAGATATTCAACGTTTGGAAACAATAACACAACGTTTCTCTAAGATAGGGTCTAATCCAGAGCTAAGAAAACAGGATTTGATACCTATTATAAACAATGCTGTTAATTATTTGCGTTCAAGAAGTTCAAAGAAAGTAGATTTCAAGATTAATATTCCTCAAGATAAGGCAATAATACTCCCTTTAAATGAACACCTCTTGGAGTGGGTATTGGAGAACCTTTGCAAGAACGCAATTGATGCCATGGAAGGCGTTGGAGAGTTCCGAATTGATATGATTGAAGAACATAGGAAGATTCATTTAGATATTTCCGACACAGGGAAAGGAATTCCAAAGAGGAACCAAAAGAAAGTCTTCTACCCTGGGTACTCTTCAAAGCAAAGAGGATGGGGCTTGGGCCTAAGCTTGGCAAAGAGAATTATTGAAGAATACCATAAGGGCAAAATATTTGTTAAGCAATCTGCCCTTGGAAAAGGAACAACCTTTAGGATAACCTTCCGCAAGTTAGACCGATAGTATGTCAGGATTATATATTCACATCCCTTTTTGCAGACAGAAATGCCTGTATTGTGATTTCTACTCCTTAGCAACAAAAGAAAGCAAGAAAGCATATCTTGAAGCACTTGCAAGGGAATGGCAGCAAAGGAAAAATGATTTGAACTGGGGAGTAAAAGAACCAATCAAAACTATATATATTGGAGGTGGAACCCCTTCAAGTTTGGATAAAGAGGAAGTAAAATATCTCTTTTCCCAAATCTTGAAAGACAAAACCCTATTTCACCTCAACCTCGAGGAAATGGAAATAACCTTTGAGGCAAACCCAGAGAATTTAACCTACGAATATTTAAACTTCCTTAAAACCCAAACCCCCATAAACCGACTAAGCATAGGCATTCAAAGCTTTTGTGATGACGACCTCAAAGCAATTGGAAGGAGACACTCAGCATTGCAGGCTGCCGACTCCGTACAATTAGCCCAAAAGGTGGGATTTAAGAACATAAGTATAGACTTGATTTTTGCTCTTAAGGATATGAACAAAGAGCGTTGGGAGGAAAACCTGAGGAGGGCAACTGAGCTTAAAGTCCAGCATATTTCGGCCTACTGCCTTACTGTGGAAAAGGGGACTATGCTCAACACTCTTTTGGAGAAGGGAAAGATAACCCTGCCTAATGAAATTGAACAGGAAGAGCAGTTCCTTTTGACTGATGAGTATTTGACCAAAAACCAATACGAACACTACGAAACCTCAAACTATGCCATTGAAGGCTATCGCTCACAGCACAACTCCCTTTACTGGCACAACAAACCCTACCTTGGTTTGGGTGCATCAGCACATAGTTTCAACCTGAGCAAAAGAAGATGGAACGTTGCCAATGTCCATGAATATATTGAGAGCGTAAACCAAAATAAAACCATATACGAGGAAGAAATCCTTACACAAAAGGACCATTACAACGAATACATCCTCAGTGCCACAAGAATTAAGGAAGGCATAAGCACAAGCTATATAAGGGAAAACTTCTCCCAGGAAATTGTTAGCCACTTCCTTTTGCAAATCCCACAACTGCTTCAAAATAACCTCCTCCAACCCCATGGTGACCAATACCTCCTTACCACTAAAGGCATGCTCCTTTCCAATCAAATTGCAGTAAGTCTGTTTCTGTAGAAACTCCACCAAAATATTCACAAATAAAAAATAGACTAAGTTAAATTTAATTTTAACTCAGTCTAATTTTATTTAGACTCAGTTAAAAAACGCAAATGACTGAGTTAAATTGATGTTTTGATGGTTTTTGGAAGTAAAAAAATAGTTTTAGTAACTCTTTAAACAACTAAACAACAATTGATTATCATGGGAGAAAGGGTGGTGAAAATCTAACTTAGTCTGAGCGTTTTTTTACTTAATCCCAGCTTTTTTAGACTAAGTCTAAAAACGACCAGACTAAGTTAAAAAACGACCAGACTTAGTCTAATTTTGCTCAGACTAAGTCTAATTTTGGTTAAAAGGAGTTTAAAGATTAAAAGCTTCTCTTCCAGAATGATGGCATAAAGAGTACTAAAACTGTAACCAACTCCAAACGTCCTAAATACATAAGGGATATAAATATTGCTTTGGCTGAATAGGGAATTGTGGAGTAATCGCCAAAGGCACCTATGTCTCCAAATCCTGTTCCCATATTGCTAAGGCACGAAACACTGGCTCCTGCTGCTTCCACCAATCCCAAGCCCATGCCAACCAAAGCCAAAACTGCCACAACAAAGGTTACTACAAACAAAAGGAAGACTATCAATACGTTGTGAACGACTCTTGGCTCCACAATTTGCTTTTCGAACTTTATGGGGAGGACTGCTCGTTTGTGGAAACTCCTCTTTATGATTTGCTTGGCGTTTTTAAACAATATAATTATCCTTATTATCTTTAAGCCTCCAGTTGTTGAACCGCTCATGGCACCTGAAAACATTAGGAGTAAGAGGATTAGCGATGCAGAGGTGCCCCAAAGAGCGTAGTCGTAGCTTATGAAACCTGCAGAGGTGATTATGCTTACTGTCTGGAAGAGAGAATGACGGAAGCTTGCCTCCAAGCCCAGAGAAGTGTCGTAGGTTAGTAAAAAGATTACCCCTGTTGCCACCAAAATGGCGTATATATAAACTTTAAACTCCTCATTTATAACTATCTTTCTGAATCGTCCCTTTATGGCGTAATACATTATTGGGAAGTTGATACCTGAAGGAATCATAAAGAAGACTAATATATATTGTATAAGAGGGGAGTAAAGCGAGATGGAGGTATTTTTTGTTGAGAAGCCCCCTGAGCTCAATGTAGCAAAGGCGTGGCACACTGCATCGAAAGGCGTCATACCTCCAATCCAAAGGCAAAGAGCCGCAATCAGGGTTAGAGAAACATAAATTGCCACAATAATTTTCCCAGTCGTCTTGATATGAGGCGAAAGTTTCCCCTTATTGGGACCAGTTACCTCAGCAGCAAACAGCGACATACCCCCACCACCAAAAAACGGAATAAAAGATATAACTATCACAACTATCCCAACGCCCCCAATCCAGTTGGTTAAGCTCCTCCAGAAGAGGATTCCATTGGGAAGGGCTTCCACGTTTGTTATAATGGTGGCTGAAGTAGTTGAAAAGCCGCTCATTGATTCAAAGAAGGCATCAAAATACGATTGGGTGTAGCCTCCCAAAAAGTAGGGTAGGGCTCCAAAGACAGACATTACGAGCCATATCATTGCAACAATCATAAAACCAAGCTTAGGGTCAATTTGGGTAATCCTTTGCCTTCGTTTGAAAAACCTCAAAGTCAGTCCCACCATCATGGTAATCCCTGTGCTTAAGCTCAAAGGCAGTATATCATTTCCCCCATAAGCAATGGCAACGCCCAAACTCAAGAGCATAAACCCAGCCTCAAGAGTGAGCAAAATCCCAATTACCCTCATAAGAGTTATATACCGCTTCTTAATCATCAAATTCACTTCAATTGAATTTTAACTTCGTAACACATTTGGCAAAGATACAATAAAGAAAATTATCTTCTCTTCCAGAACGATGGCATAAAGAGAACAAAAACTGTAATTAACTCCAAACGACCTGCAAACATAAGAAAAGAACCTACCCATTTGGCTGCCAAAGGGAAGTCGGCATAATTACCAAACCCACCGTTCTTTCCCAATCCTGGTCCCATATTACTTAAGAAAGAAACGGCAGCTCCCGAAGCCTCAACGAAGTCTATTTGCAAAATAATAAGGAGTAAAGCCCCACAGATGTAGGTTATTAGGAACAAAAGGAACATTGTTAAAACGTTTCTAAGAACTGGTTTTTCCACAATCCTCTTTTCAAACCTTACGGGGATAACTGCCTTTGAGTGTATGCTTTTCTTTAGTATGTTCTTAGCCATCTTAAAGAGTAGGATAATCCTTACAATCTTCAAACCTCCAGTTGTTGAACCGCTCATTGCCCCAGAAAACATTAAAAGGAAAAGCAAGAAAACTGCAGGAGTAACCCATTGTGAGAAGTCGGCATTAACAAACCCTGTGGAGGTAATTAAACTCACCACCTGGAAGACTGCATGTCTAAAGGAGGTCTCCAATCCTAAGGAAGTATCGTAAATTAATGCTGTAAGAACAACTGTTGCAACAATAATGGCAGCAAAATATGTTTTTATTTCCTCGTTAATCCATATCTTTCTGTATTGTTTCTTTATAAAGTAATACATTAAAGAGAAGTTGACCCCTGAAGGAATCATAGAGAGGACTAATAAATATTGAATCAAAGGAGAGTAAGCAGCACCGGAATAATTCATAGTTGAGAACCCCCCAGAAGCCAATGCGGCAAAAGAATGGCACACCGCATCGTAGAGGCTCATTCCTGCAATCCAAAGCCAAAGAGTAGAAAGAGCAATCAAACCAACGTAGATGGAAAGTAAAATAGAGCCAGTTTTCTTAATATGAGGAGAGAGTTTCCCCTTACTAGGACCAGCCACCTCCGCAGAAAACATAGCCATCCCCCCACCACCAACAAATGGAATAAAAGAAATAACAATCACCACAATACCAATCCCACCAATAGCATTAGTTAACTGACGCCAAAACAAAATACCCCTTGGCAAACTCTCCACATCCCTAATCACCGAAGCACCAGTGGTAGTGAAGCCCGACATAGTTTCAAAGTACGCATCAGTATAAGAAGCATACCCCCCAACATACAAAGGCAAAGCCCCAAAAGCAGACATTATCGCCCAAATTAAAGCAACAATAAGAAAACCTAACCTTTGGTCAATATGAATAGTCTGACGCTTAATTAACGGAACTCTTAGAAAAAAACCAACTAAAAAAGTCAGAATTGCACTATTAAGCAACGCCATTGTATCACTCCCATCATAAAGCAAACTAACGCCAATGCTTAAAAGCATAAACGCAGCTTCCATCATAAGAAGCATACCCAAAACCCTTGATACTGTAACAAATCTGCTTTTAAACACTATTAAAAAATTAGGACGCAAAAGTATAAAAAAAACAAATATTGAAGTCTTTATTTTAATCTTATTTTCAAAATAATTTTACTCCAATAAAATAACAATATAGAATAAGTTCATTACATATAAATAATGTATGAATAGATTTTCATAAGTAAGAAGTAGAAATTGGAATTTTAGAGTGATTTAACAGTCAAATAATCTTATTAATTATTTAGAATAAAAGGACTAAGCCAATGGCTTAATCCCTTTATGAATATAGTTTGAAAGTTCATCTATGCTCACTCTGTCTTGTTTCATAGAGTCTCTTTCACGAATTGTAACAGTATTGTCCTCTAAGGTTTGAGTATCTACAGTTATGCAATATGGAGTACCAATAGCATCTTGTCTTCTATAACGTTTACCAATAGCATCCTTTTCATCATATTGAACCATAAAATCATCTCTGAGCAAACTTAAAATTTCTCTTGCCTTTTCTGGCATACCGTCTTTCTTAACTAAAGGCAAAACAGCAGCTTTAATAGGACAAAGAACCTTAGGTAACTTAAGTACAGTTCTTATTGAACCATCTTCAAGAGTTTCTTCTTCAAAGCTATGTGAGAAAACAGCAAGGAATGTTCTATCCAATCCAATTGATGTTTCCACAACGTAAGGAACATAGCTTTCGTTAATTTCTGGATCAAAATACTGAAGTTTCTTTCCTGAGAACTCTTGATGAGCTTTTAAGTCAAAATCTGTACGAGAGTGAATTCCTTCCAATTCTTTAAAGCCAAAAGGAAACTCAAATTCTATATCAGTTGCAGCATTGGCATAATGTGCAAGCTTATCGTGATCATGGAAACGATACTTTTCTTCAGGAATACCAAGAGATAAATGCCATTTCTTTCGAGTTTCTTTCCAATATTCAAACCATTTAAGTTCTTCTCCTGGTTTAACGAAGTATTGCATTTCCATTTGTTCAAATTCACGCATACGGAAAATAAACTGACGAGCAACAATCTCATTACGGAAGGCTTTACCTATTTGAGCAATTCCAAAAGGAATCTTCATTCTTCCTGTCTTTTGAACATTAAGATAGTTTACAAATATACCTTGAGCCGTTTCAGGACGAAGATAAACAACGTTTGTGTCCTCACTTACAGAACCCATTTGGGTAGAAAACATTAAATTGAACTGACGAACATCTGTCCAGTTTCTGCTTCCAGATATTGGGCAGACAATACCAAGTTCTTCAATTAGAAGTTTAATTCCGCCAAGGTCATTATTATTCATTAACTCTGCAAAGCGTTTTGTTATATCATCAATTTTAGCTTGATTTTCCAAAACTCTTTGATTTGTTGTGATGAACTGTTCTTTATCAAAACTATCTCCGAATCGCTTATGAGCTTTTTCAACTTCCTTATTAATCTTATCTTCAATCTTTGCAATATGATCTTCAATAAGAACATCTGCACGATAGCGTTTCTTTGAATCTTTGTTATCAATTAAAGGGTCGTTAAAAGCGTCAACATGTCCAGAAGCTTTCCAAATGGTAGGGTGCATAAATATTGCAGAATCAATACCTACAATATTCTCATGCATTTGAACCATTGACTTCCACCAATACTTTTTTATATTGTTTTTTAGTTCAACACCATATTGTCCATAATCATACACTGCAGCCATACCATCATATATTTCACTTGAAGGGAATATAAAACCATATTCTTTTGCGTGAGCGATTATCTTTTTAAATAAATCTTCGTTTTGTGCCATTTTAGTTTTAGCCTTAAATCTTTTCTTTATTTGTTATTATGAATTCATTGAAAGAAGAAACTCTTCGTTGTTTCTTGTATTTTGCATATGTTTTTTGATAAATTCCATTGCCTCTACAGGATTCATATCTGAAAGGAAGTTTCTAACAATTCCCATTCTTCCAACAATGCTTGCTTCCATAAGAAGATCTTCCCTACGAGTTGAAGATGCAACAATATCAATTGCAGGATAGATTCTCTTATTTGAAATCTTTCTATCCAATTGCAATTCCATATTACCTGTTCCTTTAAACTCTTCAAAAATAACTTCATCCATTTTTGAACCAGTTTCAATCAATGCAGTAGCAATAATTGTTAGTGAACCGCCATTTTCAATATTTCTTGCAGCACCAAAGAATCGTTTAGGTTTTTGAAGTGCATTCGCTTCAACTCCTCCAGAAAGAACCTTTCCAGAAGATGGAGCAACAGTATTATAAGCTCTCGCCAAACGAGTGATGGAATCCAAAACAATAACAACATCATGTCCACATTCTGTCATTCGTTTTGCTTTTTCTAAAACAAGATTTGCAATTTTAACGTGTCTTTCAGCTGGTTCATCAAAAGTAGATGCAATTACTTCAGCATTAACTGTTCTTTGCATATCGGTTACTTCTTCAGGACGTTCATCAATTAAAAGAACAATTAAATAAACATCAGGATGATTAGCAGCAATTGCATTTGCAACTTCTTTCAATAGAGTTGTTTTACCAGTTTTTGGTTGAGCAACAATTAAAGCTCTTTGACCTTTTCCAATAGGTGTAAACAGGTCAATAACTCTTGTTGAAAGACTTTCTCCTTTATGTCCAGTAAGTTTAAATTTTTCTTGAGGGAACAAAGGAGTTAAATAATCAAAAGGAACTCTATCTCTAATTTGATCAATGGTTTTCCCATTAATTAATTTTGCCTTAACTAAAGGAAAGTATTTTTCTCCATCTTTTGGAGGACGAATAACTCCACTAACGGTATCTCCAGTTTTTAACCCAAAAAGTTTAATTTGAGATTGAGAAACATAAATGTCGTCAGGAGAATTAAGATAGTTGTAGTCAGAAGAACGTAAAAAACCATATCCATCAGGCATAATTTCCAAAACTCCTTCTGCCTCAATCAATCCTTCTTTCTCAAAATTATAAACAACCTTATTTGATTGATTTTGTTGAGAAATTGGACTTTCAACGTTGATTTCTGATTTGTTACCTTCGGAAGTTTCTTTAGGTTCAATTTTTACTTCTTCCTTTTTTATATCTTTATTTTCTATTTTATCATTTGCAATTGTTTCTGATAAAATAATTTCATCTGGATTAACTACCTGAGATTTTTCTTGAGGTTTATATTTTAACTCAGGCTTTTTAATATTATCTATTTGAGGAACGCTCATATCAAATAAATCTAATTCGCTTTTCATTTTCGCTTTAGATTCCTCAATAGAGTTTTCTTTTATAGCTTGTTTCTTTGGATGTTGTTGGGGCTTTTGTTGAGGTTTTTGCTTTTCAGGAGTTTGAGCTTGTGGAGGAGTTGGTTTTTCGTCTTTAGTTTCATTTGTTTTTAATGATGCTCCAACATTTGATTCTGCAACAGGTTTTGGTTTTAGACGAGCTCTTTTTTGATTTTTTTGTTTTTTCTCAGCTTCTTTAGCAATATCTTCTTCGGCTGGGTTTGCTGCTTGAAAGTCTAATATTTTGTAGACTAACTCTGCTTCTTTAAACTTATTAAACTTTGGAATTTTCAATTCCTTGGCAATTAACTTTAAATCATCTAAAGATTTTGCATCTAATTCAGATTTGTTGTACATAAAAATTAATATGATAAATAAATGTGCGACTAAATCGCTTTAATACTAAATAATCATTTTGGGAAATGTTTGTTTTTTTGAAGGAAAAAATTGTACATTAAATTCCTTAATAACTTTGCAAAAGTAGAAAAAAAAATTATAAGACCAATTAAAAAGCAATTTTTTTATAATTTTGCTAATTCAAAACACAAAAAAATAATAGTATGAAGACTTATATTGACAATTTAAATGGACTGCATATCAAATACATAATAATAAATTTTGTTCTTACTGTTTCAGGATTTATTACAACTTTTATAGTTGGTAAAATAATATCTGATTATAAAATTAATATGTATTTATCTGTGATTATGATGATGATAATTCTTGTGATATTTCTTATGGGCAAGAAAAGATATCAATCTCAGTTATTGAAAATCAGAGATTACCCTATGGGTAAAAGATTAAATGCTCACCATAATTTAAACAAGAAACGTTTAAATTCATATACTATTATGAATGGTTTTGCAATTCTGTTTTTAATTCTTTCTAATAATTATTTATACCTCTTTTTTTCAGTTTTATTCGTAATTTTAATACTGTTAAATAGAAGTAGTAAATTCAAATTGAAAATTGAATTAAATTTAAGTGATAAAGAATTAGAAAATCTTTCACAGCCAGTTATTGAAAAAGGCAAAGAAATAAAATAATCAAAATAAATACTTTTAAAACTTTTATGTTTAAAATACAATCGAAGCAAAAACTTACAGATAACATCTATTTAATGGATGTTTTATCTCCTTGGGTTGCACGTTCAGCTAAACCAGGACAATTTGTAATAGTTATTATTGATGAAAAAGGGGAAAGAATCCCTTTAACCATTTGTGATTTTGACAGAGAAAAAGGAACAATTACTTTAGTGTTTCAAATCATTGGAAAATCAACTCAACGAATGGCTAAACTTGAAGTTGGTGATAGCTTCAAAGATGTTGTTGGTCCACTTGGAAGAGAAAGTGAGTTTGTTCATCAAAATAAAGAAATACTAAAGTCAAAAAGTATTCTTTTTGTTGCTGGTGGTGTTGGAACAGCTCCAGTTTATCCTCAAGTTAAATGGTTTAAGCAACAGGGATTGGATGTAGATGTTGTTGTTGGTGCTAAAACTAAGGATATGATTATCCTTGAGAAACAAATGAAAGATGTTTGCAGAGACTTATATATATGTACTGATGACGGTTCAAATGGAAACAAGGGATTGGTTACAGATGTTATCAGGGATTTGATTGAAAACAAAGGCAAACATTACGATGAGGTTGTTGCAATTGGTCCAATGATAATGATGAAATTTGTTTGCATGTTGACCAGGGAATTCAATATCAAAACCATTGTTAGTTTAAATACTTTAATGGTTGATGGTACTGGAATGTGTGGAGCTTGTAGAGTAAGCATTGGAGGTAAAACACAATTCACTTGCGTTGATGGACCTGAGTTTGACGGACATTTGGTAGATTTTGATGAAGCCATGAGACGTCAATCTATGTATAAAACATTTGAAATTGCAAAAGATACAGACAAACACCATTGTAATTTAACTTCAAGTGTTGAGCAATCTGAAAAAGCTTCTGAGATAGTTGTTGAAAAGTTTAAAAGAGTTAAGGTTAGAGAACAAGACCCTGTTCAAAGAGCACAAAATTTTGAAGAAGTATCTTATGGATATAACGAAAAAGAAGCTATGGCAGAAGCATCTCGTTGTATTGAATGTAAGAAACCAGGATGTGTAACTCAATGTCCTGTAAGTGTTAAAATTCCTCAATTTATTGGAAAAGTAAAGGTAGGAGATTTTGAAGCTGCAGCTCATATTTTGGCAGAAGACACTGCTCTTCCTGCTGTTTGTGGTAGAGTTTGTCCTCAAGAATCACAATGTGAAGGAACATGTATTTTAGGTAAGAAGGGAGAAGCTGTTTCTATTGGTAAATTGGAAAGATTTGTTGCTGATTGGGCAAGAAATAATAAGATAGAACTTTCAAATAAAGTTGTTTCAAATGGTAAAAAGATTGCTATTGTTGGAGCAGGTCCAAGTGGATTGACTTGTGGAGGCGATTTGGCTAAGATGGGATATGATGTAACCATATTTGAAGCTTTGCATGAAGCAGGTGGAGTTTTGGTTTATGGAATTCCTGAGTTTCGTTTACCTAAAAAAGAAGTTGTTCAATATGAAGTGGAAAATGTTAAAAAGCTTGGTGTAAAGATAATCAATGATGTTATCGTTGGAAAGAGCATAACAATTGATGAACTTTTGAATGAGGAAGGATTTAGTGCTGTTTACATTGGATCAGGTGCTGGATTGCCAAAATTTATGGGAATTCCAGGAGAAAATCTTAATGGAGTTTTGTCAGCAAACGAAATTCTAACTCGTTCCAATTTGATGAAAGCTTTTGAAGAAGGCTACGACACTCCAGTTTATAATGGAACAAAGGCAGTAATTGTTGGAGGAGGAAATGTGGCTATGGATGCTGCAAGAACAGCTAAACGTTTGGGCGCAGAAACTCATATTGTTTACCGTAGAAGTGAAAAAGAAATGCCTGCAAGAGTTGAAGAAGTTCATCACGCAAAAGAAGAAGGTATTATTTTCCATACAATGAATAATCCAGTTGAAATTCTTGCTGATGATAAAGGTTGGGTTAGAGCTATAAAATGCGTTCGTATGGAACTTGGAGAACCTGACGAAAGTGGAAGAAGAAGACCATTTGAAGTAAAGGGAAGTGAATATGAGATAGAAACCAATTGCGTTATCATGTCTTTAGGGACAAACCCTAATCCACTTATCATTAATACTACCAAAGGCCTGTCTTCAGAAAAATGGGGAGGTATTATTGCTGATGAATTTGGTCAAACTTCAAGAGAAGGAATATTTGCTGGAGGTGATGCTGTTTCTGGAGCAGCAACAGTTATTTTGGCAATGGGTGCAGGAAAACAAGCAGCAAAAGCTATTGATAAATACATAAAAAGTAAAGAATAAAAACTAATAGATTAAGCTTAAAAAGTCAATAAATAAGCTTTCAATCTAATTAGTCTGACTTGTCCTGAAAAAAGTTGACACAAAAACACACAACAACATGGACAAAAA